>RCMY010000372.1_pt1 | contig 41890 bp, 37 predicted proteins | sample 2041341 | NCBI WGS metagenome assembly RCMY01 (sample SAMN09708234, study PRJNA481090) | Marine sediment metagenome, whole genome shotgun sequencing project. | reverse complement strand
GTTCTGCCGTCATAGCCCGCCATGGTCGCCATAGTGCCGATGAGGACCACATCCGTCTTTGTCTTAATTTTATGATATATATGGTTTTTATTGATTGGCAGTTGCAGCTGTACCGAACCGTGATACCAGCCGATTGCCACGACAACTGGCATGAGCAGGCAGATGAAGAGTCGTGATCTTTTCAGAAGATGCAGGATAGCAAGAAGCGTCAGCGCACCCAACAGCGCTGTCTTACAATAAGAAGGGTATGTCGTTGCCAGGTCGATTAAAGGAGCGAGGGCAATCCCGCCAATAAAGGCGAGCGCGATGACCGGCAGAAGATGGTCGGAAATATATGACGTTGAATGTTTCACCAAATCCGGCTGATAAGCTCAAGGTGCTTCGCTATGACGCCGCGCTGTTTTTCTATGCATTGCCGGGCTGCCAGACCTTGTGCGGCTCTCATGTCCGCGGAGGTAAGCAGCCTCTTGATGAGTTCCGCTAGATCGCTCTGACCAGATACCTCAGTGGCCCCGCCGGAGCTGAGCAGGGCGTCGGCAATTTCGCTGAAATCCTGCATGTGTGGGCCAAAAATAACCGGGATTCCCATAACAGCCGGTTCAATGGGATTATGGCCACCTTGCCTAACTAGGCTCCCGCCGACAAAACCAATATCGGAAAGGGCATAAAAATGAATGAGTTCACCTATTGTATCCAGGACAAGCAGATCTGCATCTGCACCATTATTGCTTGAACGTAATGCTGTCTTAAGGCCTTGGCCTGCAGCCAGCGAGGAAATCTCCGTTGACCGGTCAGGGTCTCTTGGCGCGATAATCAGAAAAAGTTCCGGATGATCTTTTCTGAGCTGCAGGTAACAGTCGATAAGAATTTTTTCTTCTCCCGGATGGGTCGAGCCACAGATAAAGAGGATGCGGTTTTGGGGAAGAACATCCGCAGGGGGGGGGAGTTCTGGACGTGCATGTCCTGCGATGGTGTCGAACTTGAGATTTCCCAGGGTTCGCAGCTTTTCCGGCGCAATTCCCATTTTTTTCATTTTTTCACAGTCACGTTCAGTCTGCATACATAGAAAAGAAAAGCTTTGAAACATGGGGATAAAGAATGCCCGCATTCGCCGGTAACCATCCATGGATTTTTCTGAAACTCTGCCGTTCACCAGAAGTGTCGGCACTTTTTTTTGTTGCAAAAAAAGAAGAGTGTTGGGCCAGAAATCTGTTTCAACCAGGATAAAGAGGTTCGGCTGGATATATTTTATGAAAAGGGCGACTACCGGTAATATATCCAAGGGGCTGTCGATGATGTGATCGGCTGATGAGCTCAGTAGAGTGTCCGCCAATCGTTTTCCGGTGCGGGTGGTGACTGAGACAATAATCCTGCTATCGGGATATGCCTTGCGTATGCCTGCGACCAGAGGAGCGGCCGAGGTGACTTCTCCCACCGAAAGGGCGTGCAGCCATAGAGTCTGTCGTGATGCGCCATTGTGAGATGCCTTGGGCATGGCAGTTTTGCGAGCCAGTCCGAGCCCCAGGCGGGCGGGAATGCGATCGCGATATTTAGGACGGATAAGGATAAAAAGGGTGAGGAACGGTAAAAAAACAGCTAGTAAGACCAGCTGCAGAATATTATAGAGTACGAACATATTTAATGTATCCTTGGTCTGTTGCCTGGTTGCTATCTATCTTCAAGGCTACCCGATAGAAACCGTAAAAACAACTGAAAGAGCTTGCTAAAGTATATACTAAAAATTGAATTGATTAATAATCAGAGTAGATTGAGAAGTCGAAACGGGATGAAGATATGAATATTATTCTGGCAGAGGTCGGTGAAATTGTCGACAATCGATTGACACTTGTCGATCATCGAGCCAAACACATAGTGAAAGTTCTCCAGTCCGAAGTCGGTGATCGGGTACGTGTTGGCTTGATCAACGGGGCTATGGGCTGTGGAATAATTTCAGCGATGAAAAAAAAGTTCCCTTTTATTGTGAAACTTGATGTTGCCCTGCATGATCCACCACGACCGCAGCCGACGCTCGACCTTATCTTAGCGCTGCCACGACCAATTATGTTGAAGCGTATCCTCAGTCAGGTTACCGCGCTTGGAGTGGGCACAATCCATCTTATCAATGCCAATCGGGTCGAGAAAAGTTTCTGGGAGGCTGGGATTCTTCAGCCCGAAGAGTATCGCAGCCATCTCCTGCACGGCCTGGAACAGGCAGTGGATACCCGCTTACCTGAGATACGGCTTCACCCTCAATTTAAACCGTTTATTGAAGATTTATTTCCGTCTCTGGCTGTAGATTATCACCATCTTCTGCTTGCTCATCCAACGGGCGGACTGCTGCTCGGGGATGTCATTGACCGCAAGAACGGCCGAATAGTCGTGGCCGTCGGACCCGAGGGCGGTTGGGTGGAGTTCGAGGTGAAAAAATTCCAGCAACAGGGCTTTTCCTGCTGCACCATTGGGGAGAGAATCCTTAAAGTCGATACCGCAGTTATCGCCCTGCACGCAAGAATAAGCGCTTTATTGGAGGTAAAGTCGGGGCGGAGTTGAATCCTAATATGCTTTTTGAATAGTTGCGTTGGCTGCTTTAGTCTATTGCAAAACGAATACCCTGGGCGAGTGGCAAGTCCGAGCCAAAATTGATGGTTACGGTCTGTCGAGAAAGTTCATAGTGCTCCCGTCAGTATAGTATTGAAAAGAAGAAATGTTGTGTCAATGTATGCCATTTTCGAACCATTGCGTCAAGTTGCCTTGCTTGGCAGCTCAGATCTGTAACGAACCAGCGCGAGAAGGCTTGAATTTCTGCGAAACGCGTTGGCAACTCGATTTGGTTAGGATTAAACCGGATGAAAAAAGCTGACTATCTCCTTGGCGAGCTCCACGCCTATCCCCTTTACTTCCATGAGTTCGGCAAGTGTCGCTGTTTTGATGCGTTTCAGGCTGCCCATATGGCGTAATAACTGTCTTTTCTTTTCGCTACCAATACCGGGAATTTGATCCAGCTCGGAGGCAAGCGTTGCCTTGTTACGCAGTTTCCGGTGAAATGTAACGCCATAGCGGTGGGATTCATCGCGTATGCGCATGAGATAGAGCAGGATGGGGTTGTGCGAAGGGAGCATGATCGGGTTTTTCCTCTGTGGTTTATAGAGTTTTTCTCCTTCGTCCTGTTTTTCTTTGGCAATGCCAATCCAGTCTATCTGGTCGATGATGCCCAGCTCTCCGGCCACTGCTAAAGCGATGCCCAATTGGCCTTTGCCACCGTCGACGACAAAGAGATCGGGCAGATTTTTTTCTTCTTGGCCTCGCTGTAGTCTTCGTTCGAGTACTTCTTTCATCATCGCGTAGTCGTTTGGTCCCTCGACGGTTCTAATTTTATAGTGACGGAAATTACCTTTATCGGCTTCACCCCGGGTAAAGCAGACCAGAGAACCGACTGCCTGTTTGCCGCTGATATTGGAGATATCAAGACATTCAATTCGGTTAGGAGGACGATCCAGATGTAGAATTTTTTCCATAGTCTGGCTGAGATTCTGCCATGACTGTTTCTTTTTTTCTTTTTCTTCAAAGAGTTGCAGGGCATTGGCGTTGGCCATAGCGACCAGTTGTTGGCTGTCGCCTCGTTGTGGTATTTTTATTTGTACCTTTACCCTGGCGTTGTCGGTCAGGTACTCTTCGTGCAGCTCCAGATCGGCCGGCTCAAAGGGTAAAAGGATTTCTTGGGGGATAAGGCTCTCCGCATCATAAAATTGACTGAGTGCCTGGGACAGAATGGTCGTGTCTTCCCCATAGGGATCGCCGAAGAAAAAAGTACGACTGCCATTTATCAGGCCGTTTCTGATAAAGAGAACGGCAATGGTCACCGCCGCATCTTTTCTGGCGAAACCGAAGACGTCCTGATCTTTACTGTGGCTGGCGGCAATTACCTGTTTTTCCAGGGTCCGGGACAAGGCCGCAAGTTGATCTCTTATGGTAGCGGCCTTTTCGTATTCGAGCTGTGCCGCCGCTGCCGTCATCTGCTCTTTAAGGGTTCGGTCCAGGTCTTGATTGCGCCCTTCAAGCAACATAATGATCTTGCCGACGTGTTCCAGATACAGATTTCTGTCGGCATTGCCGGCGCAGGGAGCAAGGCATTTGCCGATCTGCCGGTTGAGGCAGGGCCGGTCTCTTTTTCTCAGTTTACTTCCCTTACAGTTACGTAAAGGAAAAAGTGAACCGATAAGCCGCAGGGTCGACCACATTGCTGTGGCAGAAGAGTAGGGGCCGAAATAGCGGGCTTTGTCGCGACTTTTTCTTCTGGCCATAAAAACTCGCGGCCATTCTTCCTGAACCGTAACTTTAATGTAGGGATAGTTTTTATCATCGCGGAGGATGATATTATATTTGGGTTTGTGTTTTTTTATCAGCGAGGCTTCAAGAATAAGGGCCTCTTTTTCGGTATTGGTGATGATGGTCTCGACTCTTCGGACCTTATCCAGCATCACCGCGGTCTTATTATATTCGGCCCCTGAAAAATGAGCATAGGAAGAGAGCCGTTTAAACAGATCTTTGGCCTTGCCCACGTAGACTACGGAGGATTTGACGTCGAGCATCATATATACGCCGGGGGCATGGGGGGCGGATGCCAGGGCTGTTTCTGGAAACATAGGATAAGTAGTCGAATACTGAATATTTAGGAAAACGAGTATGGTCAATAACATATAGCATCTTGTTCGTATCGTCACCTACGGATTACCTAAAAATAATTCTCTAATTTACTTTTTTACTTTTCTTCGGTAGTATCGTTTCCGAAGTTGTAAACGTCCATCGGAAAACCGCCAGATTCTGAATAACCTCCGAGCTGTAAGCATTAACCAGTGCCGGAGATGCGCGAAAGAAGTTATTAAACTGTACTATGGTACGTTTAATAACCGATGACAAAACAGATTCAGTGCTGGTGAACGCTTAACCGCAGTTCAAAAATATCTACCAGGTGCCACCGGAAATATTGCAAGCCCGGAGGTGAAAAGGGAATACGGTGCAAATCCGTAACGTTGGGCCAGCGCTGTAAGCGGGGACGACGACTGCTTGTAACCACTGTTCAGTTTATCGAGCGGGAAGGCGCAGTCGGAGGGCGATCCGCAAGTCAGAAGACCTGCCTGGGAGAAAAAGACTTTCTTGTCCGTAATAAGTCCGTGCAGCAGGGTATCGATATACCCCGCTGTGCGGGCTTTTTTTTTGCCCGCACGACAGGGATCAAAAAATGGAGAAATGTACACAATGAAAACACAGATTGAATTGGCAAGGGAAGGGGTCACTACCAGCCAGATGGAGTCGGTAGCGAAGCAGGAAAACATAGTTGTAGAGACGATCAGAAAAAGGGTGGCGGCGGGCCATATTGTTATACCCTGTAATCCGAACAGACCACAGCAGAAGATTTGTGGTATCGGCAAAGGTCTGCGAACGAAGGTCAATGCCTCCATCGGTACCTCTTCAGATATATCAGATGTCGCCCTGGAAATACGTAAAGCCAAAATTGCTGAACAAGAGCATGCTGACACACTGATGGAGCTGTCGACCGGTGGGGACCTGGATGCCATTCGCCGGGCAGTGCTTGACAGCTGTTCGCTGCCTGTTGGCAATGTACCGCTTTATCAAGCGTTTGCCGAGGCGAGCAGGAAATATCACAATCCCAATAAACTTGATCCGGAATATTTGTTCGAACTCATAGAACGGCAACTGGCCGACGGCCTGTCGTTTATGGCCATTCATTGCGGCATCAACCGGTTCTCCGTTGAAAGACTGCGAAAGCAGGGTTTTCGCTATGGCGGTTTGGTATCAAAAGGCGGCACCTTTATGGTCTCCTGGATGGAATATAATAAACAGGAAAATCCCTTATACGAGCAGTTCGATCGGGTCTGTGCCCTGATGAAAAAATACGATGCGGTGCTGTCGCTTGGCAATGGCATTCGTGCCGGTGCCATCCATGACAGCCATGACCGGGCACAGATGGCGGAGATGATCATTAACTGCGAGCTGGCAGAACTCGGTCGGGAAATGGGTTGCCAGATGATGGTGGAAGGGCCGGGCCATGTGCCTCTTGATGAAATCGCCGGCAATATCATGCTGGAAAAAAGGATGAGCGGTGAGGCTCCCTACTATGTTCTCGGGCCGCTGCCTGCTGATACCGGAGCAGGTTACGACCATATCACCGCTGCCATCGGTGCGGCCCAATCTGCCTGGCACGGCGCTGATCTTATCTGTTATATCACCCCGGCAGAGCACCTGGCGCTCCCCAATGAAGACGATGTGCGGGAAGGGGTCAGGGCAACGAGGCTTGCGGCCCGAATCGGCGATATCGCCAAATATCCGGAAAGACGGGAGCTGGAAAAGCGGGCGGCCCTGGCCAGACGCGACAGTGATTTTGACGAATACTTCAGATTATCAATGTTTCCTGAGAAAATGCGTGAGGTACGCGATAGCAGAAAACCTGATAATGAAGCCACCTGTACTATGTGCGGCGATTTCTGCGCTATGGAGCGGGGATTCAGCCTTTTTAAAGACGATATCGCCGGCGATAAATGTCGTCATGCTGAAGAAAAGCAGCTCGTAGAAGCTGAAGAATAAGACCCATCTATCCCAGCGCGGCGCTAAACAGCCTCCGCGTGTATTCCTGCTCAGGAGCATTAAAAATCTTCTGGGCAGGACCCGACTCAACTATCTGGCCATGCTGCATGACTGCAACATAATCAGCAAGGGCCCGAACCACCCGCAGATCATGGGATATGAACATATAGGTCATCTGGTATTTTTTTTGTAAATCCAGGAGCAGTTCGATTATCTGGCCTTGAATAGTCACATCCAGAGCGGATGTTGGCTCATCAAGAATGAGAAATTTCGGTTTTAAGACAATAGCCCTGGCAATGGAGATCCGCTGACGCTGGCCTCCGGAAAATTCATGGGGAAAGCGAAAGGCCATCTCCACTTCCAGCCCCACCTCAACAAGGGTATCCAGTACCCGTTCGTAGCGCTGTTCTCTGGTGGCATTCGGGGTATGGATTTTTAACCCTTCTTCGATAATTTCATGGACCGTAAAGCGAGGCGAGAGTGATGAAAACGGGTCCTGAAAGATTATCTGCATATCGCTACGAAGCGGTCGAAGTCGGTTATTAGTCCAATGTTGAATGTTTTTTCCGTCAAAAAGGATATTGCCGCTACTGCGCACCAGTTTTAAGATAGCCAGACCGAGGGTAGTTTTTCCTGATCCGGATTCGCCGACAATGCCGCAGGTCGTTGCCTGGTACATGTTGAGCGTCACATTATCAACACCTTTTATAATCTTTTTCTTACGTTTGAATGGATGGACCCAGCCGCTGTAGGTTGTGAACCGGCAGTTGAGATGTTCCGTTCTGAGGAGCAATGGACCCGGCTGCTTTGATTCCTTAATGGCTCGAGGGAGAGCCGACATGAGGATTTTGGTATACGCATGGGCAGGATTGGTGAATATCTTTTCGGTTGTGCCGCTCTCGACGATCCGGCCATCCTGCATGATATAGATCCTGGATGCCTGTTTCCTGACCATTTCCAGGTCGTGGGTAATGAGCAGCAAACCCATGCCGTATTCAGTCTGAATGTCTTTAATCAGATCGAGTATCTGAGCCTGAATAGTCACATCGAGAGCAGTGGTCGGTTCATCGGCTATTAATAATTCAGGCCTGCAGGCAAGGGCCATGGCGATCATCACCCGCTGGCGCTGTCCGCCGGAGAGCTGGTAGGAATAGGCGCTCATTCGTCCAGCCGGGTCGTCGATGCCAGTCCGGTCAAGGAGTCGGATCGCTTCCTGTTCCGCCTCTTTTTTGCCCATTTTTCGGTGGAGTTTGAGGGGTTCCATCAACTGGTTACCGATGGTGTATACGGGATTGAGCGAGGTCATCGGCTCCTGAAAGATCATGGCAATTTTATTGCCGCGGATGGAACGAATCTCTTCAAAAGGAAGGGCAAAAATATTTTGACCCTTAAAGCGAATTTCGCCCTGTTGGGTGATATTGCAGCTGTCTTCCAAAAGGCGGAGGATGGACATGGCGGTTATCGATTTGCCGGACCCTGATTCCCCGACGAGAGCGATGGTTTGTCCTTTTTCAAGCTCCAGGGATATATCAAAGAGAACCTGGTTCTGTACAGGCTGGTTCTGTTCGTTATAGCTGTTGAACCAGAGGTTGAGACGGTCTATTTCAAGGAACATAATAGTCTAATATCGATAGAGGGGAAAGGAGTCGGTTTGGAATACGTGTTGTGGTGGTGTCTTCAAGCTACTAATAGTATAGGTGTTTTTGTTAATCTTAATGGTATTTTTCTTTTTATAAAGTAAAGACTTGCAGAGGTACGCCACTAATCCCGCCTGGAAGATTTGCGGGACTCTTTTCAGTACCCCCTTGAGGGGTGTAAGTTCCTTCACGAAATAATTTTCTTGTAAAAAACACAAGAAAATATTGCTAAGTCACTAATATCTCACCTCAAAATCAGTGTATTCTTCATTTGTGGTGACCTCGCTGGTGCGAAGCGTATCGACTCTTGACATCGGCGGTCCCTGGCCGAGCCACTCGAGCATGGTCGTCACATTGTCCTCTGTTCCTCTTAAGACTACCTCGACCGAACCATCGCGCCTGTTACGTACCCAGCCGGTCAGCTTAAGCTGACCGGCCTGTCTGTGGGTATAATCTCTGAAACAGACGCCTTGAACCCGTCCTTCCACTATGGCACGAATCGTTTTCATATGCTTGTTCTAAGCCTGATTATATATATGTTACGTGTTCTTATCATATAGAATATTGCTGATTTCATTGTTGGCAATATTATTCATTTCTTAGAATGAAGTGGCCATACCGATATCGTAGAAGTCGTTTTTATGAGTTTCTATGCGAACCACCGTATCAATCAGCATAACCGGCGGGCCGTTGCTTATCGGAACCTTGACCTTGATTCAGGTACCGAGAGGAAAGGGGGGCGTTTTCAAAAAGTATTCCGTCTCCACATATATCTTTACTCATTCCGGAGAAAGACTGCGAGTTGTTAAAGAAGTTCTTTGACCAGTATCGGCTGATGAATTTTGATTCTGAGGTAGCACCTTTGGTCCTTTTTAAAATGAGAAAATTTATTTTTGCCGGCGCCTTTGGATAAATATACTGCATTATCTGCTATTTGTAGTAATTGTTCGGGGTGTTGTGAGTTGAAGGGAAAGGATGCAATTCCGCCGCTGATGGTGAATTTGATGCATTGGTCCAGAAAATTGGTGGCTGTCTGCAGGGAATCACCGAGAGCTTTGTCCATGATGCTCACTTTAAACGACAACGAATGTGCTGTGCACAGGGTAAATTGGGTTGAGGGAGTGTTGGTGAAACACGGCTCATGGTCAATAGATAGCAAAGAAAAGGATTGTTAGCAACTTTGGGGAAATCCTTGGCCTTTAGAGCAAGATGCAGTACACTAATTGCGGTTTTCAGGAGACTGTTTTCTACTATAATAACGACATAAGGAGATATGAACATGGTTGATTTTACTTATCAGGAGCCTTTTCCACTTGACAAGGATACGACGACATACCAAAAGATTGAAGGTTCCGAGGCCTTCGTGAGCACTGATCGATTACCTGATCGGGAAATTCTGAAAATTGCTCCCGAAGGACTGACCGTTCTAGCTAAAGAAGCTATGAAAAATGTTTCCTTTCTCCTACGATCCGCTCACAATGATCAGGTTGCCAAGGTTCTTAACGACCCGGAGTCTTCGGCAAATGAAAAAGGGGTAGCGCTGGCTTTTTTAAAAAATGCTGAGGTTGCCTGTCATTTTGAGCTGCCCTTATGCCAGGATACGGGGACAGCGATCATTATGGGCAAAAAAGGCGAAAATGTCTGGACTGGCGCCAATGACTCCGAAGCCCTTTCTAAAGGAGTGTTTCAAACCTATACCGGTGAAAACTTGCGCTATTCCCAGACGGTTGCTCACGATATGTATCAGGAAAAAAACACCGGCACTAATCTGCCGGCTCAGATAGACCTGTATGCCGTTTCCGGCTCTGAGTACAAATTTTTATTTATCGCTAAAGGTGGGGGAAGTGCCAATAAAACGTACCTTTTTCAGGAAACAAAAGCCCTGCTTAATCCCAAGACGCTCGAAGCTTTTTTGATTGCCAAGATGAAAACCCTTGGTACTGCGGCTTGTCCGCCATACCATTTGGCCTTTGCCATTGGTGGAACCAGTGCTGAAGTCAATCTGAAAACGGTTAAACTAGCCTCCGCCAAGTATTATGACGAACTGCCGACAACGGGCAATGACCATGGGCGCGCCTTTCGCGATGTTGAACTCGAAGAAAAACTTCAGAAGGCGGCGGAAAATCTTGGCATTGGCGCGCAGTTTGGCGGCAAGTATTTTACCCACGATATTCGAATCGTTCGTTTGCCCCGCCATGGAGCATCCTGCCCTGTCGGCATGGGGGTATCCTGTTCGGCGGATCGAAACATGAAGGCCAAAATCAATAAAGACGGCCTCTGGCTCGAGGAACTTGATACCAACCCCGGTCGTTTGATCCCGGCTAAATATCGCACCAAACACGACCATGGCGTGCGGCTTGATCTCAATCGACCTATGCCGGAGATCCTGGCAGAACTGACTCAACATCCGGTTGGTACTTCGTTGCAGCTTACCGGAACAATTGTTGTTGGTCGAGATATTGCCCATGCCAAATTCAAGGAGATCCTCGATAGCGGCAAGCCGCTCCCAGAATATCTGCAGAAACATCCTATCTATTATGCGGGACCAGCCAAAACTCCTGCTGGCAAGCCATCCGGTTCTTTTGGCCCAACGACTGCCGGCCGCATGGATAGCTATGTGGATCTGCTCCAGTCACATGGCGGTTCGATGATAATGATTGCCAAAGGCAATCGTTCGCAGCAGGTCACTGATGCCTGTAAGAAGCATGGTGGATTTTATCTGGGATCGATTGGCGGTCCTGCCGCCATTCTGGCTGAGGAAAACATTAAAAAAGTTGAATGTATTGACTATCCCGAGCTCGGTATGGAAGCAGTGTGGCAGATTGAAGTTGTTGATTTTCCGGCCTTCATTCTGGTCGATGACAAAGGCAATGATTTTTTTAGCGGCTTGATGTAAAGACCACCTCAGTTGCATAGAGGAAAAGTTCACAGGCAGCACTCTCGAAGATGGGGCTGCCTGTCTTTTTTTAAAGAGGGCATTTTCGATGCAGAAAAGATGCGAGTGGTGCGGTGACGACCCGCAATACAGATCTAGACCTTATGCCTCTCCTCAAATTAAATAACCCGAAAACAAGCTACTATCTATCTATACTGCTGGTCTTAACAATTATAACAATTGTTCTTTTTTTTGGTCTAAGACCAAAGACATGGTCCAATAGTAATAATGTCCATTGGTTACCCGATAAAAAAGCTCTCAGTTTTCATAATCCTGGCATAGCCTACGTCGATAATGTGCATATTTTTGCCGACAAACAGCTGAAAAATGAATGGACCATCCAGATTCTTGTGTCTTCTGAAAATCTACGCAGCCTCGGTTTCAGGTCCATGGTAATGCTGCACAACGGAGAGGACCGCCAGCAATTGGCTCTTTGGCAATGGGGTGATACCGTTATAGCAATGAACGGAGATGACTATGAATATTCCAGAAAGTGGCCGAGAATTTCGGCAATGGGCGCATTAAAGCTTGGACAACCGGTACTTATAACAGTCACCTCAACGCAGCGTGGAACCTGTTTGTTCATCAACGGCACCTTGGCCAAAGAAGTAAAAGACTGGCAGGCAACTGTTCCACACAGCGGCAAAAAAATGCAACTTATTCTAGGTAATTCCGTCTACGGCAAACACAGCTGGGAGGGGGAAATATATGGTCTTGCTTTTTATGGCAAGGCCCTAACACAACAGAGGGTACAACGCGACTACGATATATGGCTGCGCCAGAAAGTTTTTGCTCCCGAATCAAAGGATAACCTCCTGCTGCTGGACATTTTTAATAAAAAGCAAAACCGTTTGGCGGCGGATCGAACGACCAGTACGCAGCAGCTACAACTCCCCGTCCGGCAGGTTGTCTTAAAAAAGACGTATCTCTCACCGCCATGGCATAATTTCACTTTGAGCCGATCTTTTCTAGTCGATGCAGTCCTCAATTTTATTGGCTTCATTCCTTTGGGGGCGGCGATATACTATTGGTTGCAGCAAACTTCTTTAGCGCCCGGAAAATATCAAGCCCTGGTCAGTGTGGCGTTGTGTTTTTCGCTTAGCCTGGGCATGGAAATAGTTCAGGCATGGCTCCCTAATAGATTTTCGAGCTTGTCGGACCTTACGCTGAATACACTTGGAGCCTGGTTGGGGGTAATGCTTTTAGTACCTTACAGATTATTTTCTTGTTTTTCTGCAAGAAAATAATCTGTAAGGTACTTATCCCGGCTTATTTCCCGTTTACCGGGGGGAGACTCTCTGCTGCGGGCCAGAAGGGGTAAATTTAAAAATGACTCAATATAAAAAGGTCTGAATACAGGAAGTATTCAGACCTTTTTAGGTTACGATGAAAAGTAAAATTCCGCGCGCTGTCTCAGCCACCGCCAATTACTGGAAAGATGGCTAAAACATCGTTTTCAACGGGGTGCGTGCTAAACTCCGTATGTCGGGAATTTATCATCAATACACCTACTTCCTCTCTGTCGATGTGAAGTGAATCGACAATATCACCCACTGTTGTGCCTTCGCCTATCTCTCGTTGTTCAATCTTGAAACGATTGTCGCGAAAGAAGGCGAAGAGTTTTACTGTAATATTCATTGCTAGTTTTCTTTAGAAATTCCAAAAGGTATCAATTTCCTCACCGGTGAAGTCGAAGACAACATTGTGCGGAGGTAATGCTTCATTGTAGAAGAATTCCGGCAGTCTGTCGTCGGCCGAGGTGAAACCGGCAGCGATATTGAATGCTCTTTCGGTTTTAAGGATGTATTTGCCGAGATTAACCACATCGTCTCCGGTCAATGCAATACCGAAACGCGCATTGATAAGATCGATCAATGCCGGGAGGCATTTTTCGTTATCAAGGGCGGCAAAGGCAATAAACAAACACATGCCGGTTGAGTCGATTGCGGCGGTGGCGATCTGCAGATTTCGCGACAACTCGACCTGTCCGTCTTTGCTCAGTGGATCAACTTGACCACCGACATTGAGGATATTGGTGGCTATGGTGTAGCCCATGGTATGGTCCGCCCCTTGTGTCGAGGTGGCATAGGTAATGCCCATACCTTTTATAGCTCGCGGATCATAGGCTGGAATTGCCTGATTTTTTACAACCGGGACACGGGTAATACCGTAGGCTTGACCGACCGACCCGGCACCATTGCCGATAATTCGGCCGAGCCCGGTTCCTTTGGTAACGTCTTCTTTTAATATTCTACAGATCCCGGCACCGTCACCGAAGGGCAGAACGCCTGCTTCCATGGCTACACCCATGGCCACTGATGTTTCAATGCTATCGACACCGATATCGTCCATGATCCGGTCAGCTTCAGCAATACGATCAAGATCTTCAACGCAGCAGTCGGCTCCCATTGCCCAGATTGATTCATATTCAAAGCCGGAAGTCAATTTATTACCATTAGCATCATTGTAGATCTGGGAACATTGGATGACACAGCCAGGGTGGCAGCTATGTTTCACTTTACCGCCACGCTGCTCAATGAGGTCGTGCATGGTTTCACCAGAGATGGAATCATGCGCCTCAAACTGGCCCTGAGTGAAGTTTCTGGTCGGGAGTCCACCTGATTCATTGATTATATTCACCAGGACATTGGTGCCATACTGACCAAGTCCCTGGCTGACCGGATGTTCGACCAATGCTTTAGCAAAGGTTTTGTTCGCGGCTCTAAACTTGTCCGGTTCGGCAATAGCCACTTTACCGTCTTTGGGGTCAATAGTGATAAACTTGATTTTTTTCGATCCCATCACAGCGCCGAGCCCGCCGCGGCCACCCGAGCGTATGCCTCCGTCCGGATCCTTGATGGAAATATTGGCACCCGTCAGCTTCATCTCTCCTGCCTGGCCGATGGTTACTATGCCGGGTTTGCCTTCGAGTCTCTTCGACAGGGTTTCAATCACCGCAAAATTGCCCATGCCGATCAGTTCCGTCTCTTCGTTTATGGTGACGCCTTCCGGAGTCAGGGCCAGGCTATACCATTTAGCCTCTTTGGGCAGTCCTTCTATAATGAGCGCTTTGCATCCGGCCCGGGCGAGAAGTGCTGCTGACGTACCGCCGGCATTGGACTCTTTGATGGTCCCGGTAAGCGGACTTTTGGCTCCGATGGAAAGACGGCCTGAGTTGGCGGCGGGGGTTCCGGAGAGAAGGCCTGGTGCAAAAACAAGTTTGTTTTTAGCGCCCAGCGGATGGCAGGTGGGTTCTACTTCTGCTGCGACAATTGTCGAGGTAAGACCGCGACCGCCATGACCAGCCCAGTCTGCGGGGACAGCCTCTACAGAGGTCGTAAGATCTGTCATATTGACACGAAATATTTTGTCAGTCATTGTAAGCTCCTTGGTTAGTTTTTTAGCACCTGACCGATTGTTGACTTGCCCTTTTGCAAGGAAACAACCTGTAAAGTGCCTCTCTCCCTTGGGGGAGGATTATAAAGAACACCCTCGCAAGGGTTAATGAAAAAAAGTTCAGAATTTCTTACTGTTTACCTGGGGTATTGCATTATGCCCACGTTTTCGGGTCACTGTTCATACATAATTTTACCGCAATCGCACAGGTTATATCCGCCAAGAGCCAGAATTGCAGCATGGAACGACGAGTTGGTCCTTATCAATTCAATGACGGTGGCAACCTTGCTGTCTTGTAGGTGTTGGGCGGGTACGATGAGGTCATAACGTTCTTCGGCGATAGGCACGAAATCAAGTTCAAGGGCATTGGCCGCGGCGCGTATACCGAGTCCGGCATCAACGCTGCCATTAGCAACCGATGCAGCAACACTCATATGGGTATATTCTTCGTGGTCGTAGCCGATGATCTCTGAAGTATCTATCCTCTCATCGCGTAACGTCTTATCGGTTAACAGGCGGGTGCCGGCCCCGTTCTGTCTATTGATAAAGGTATGTTTTCCCACCGCGATATCTTTGAAACCCTGTATGTTTTTCGGGTTCCCTTTGGCGACGATTAAGCCTTGCTCGCGGTAGCAGAGATTGATCAATTGCAGGGGAATATTTTGCAGAAATCGCTGAATGAAGCTTATGTTATACTCCCCGGTCTCTTCGTCAAGGAGGTGGCTCCCGGCGATATGAGCCTCGCCGCGGTTGATCGCCATGATCCCGCCCATTGAACCGACATGGGCCGAGGAGATGCGAACGATGGGCCGCTGTTTATGCAACTGATTGGCAAGTAGGTCGAGGATATTGTCATGGCTGCCGATACAGACGAGGGTGCTGTCCACTTCGGTCTGCGGCCGCAACAGCTCAATCTGCACCTCTTCACCGGCTCCTATTCCTTCGCATCCGGAAGGGACATTGAGCAGGCCATCGGCACGCACAAGAGACATCACCGCCCCGGCGCCTTTGCCAGAAGGGGTAGCCATCAGATTGTCACCGACCCGGCCAAGCGTAATCCTAACGAATTGATCAACGCCCATTGCCGAGTGCAAAGGTCTGGACAGTGTGGCTTCGACATAATCGGACTGTGGCAGTCCCTGACCCAAAAAAACGGAGATCATTTCCCGGACAAAAATCCGCATGGTCAAAAGAGCCGACACCGGATAGCCCGGCAGCCCAATGACCGGAGTATCGCCGATCATGGCCAGGATAACCGGTTTTCCAGGTTTTATGGCAACGCCATGAACTATTACCTCGCCGATTTCGGCAAGCACATTGGCACTGTAATCCCGGGTACCGGCGGACGCTCCGGCATTGAGAATCACGAAATCATTTTCAGCAGCCGCAGTTAGTATTGCTTTTTTCAAGAGGTCGGGGTTGTCGACAACCGGCAATCCGCGACTGGCATCAGCTCCCCATTCATTGAGATATCCTGCCAGAATACGCGAATTGAACTCGACGATCTGTCCGGCTTTTGGTTTCTGATTGGGCTGGATCAGCTCGCTGCCTGTAGGGATGACATGGGCTCTTGGTGGGCGTTGGACTTTAATTTCAGTAACGCCGGTAGCGAGCATGGCACCCTGGTCGATGGCTCTGATCCGGTGTCCTTCAGGGAGGATGAGCTCGGTTGCGACAATGTCTTCGCCTATGGTTCGCACATGTTGCCAGGGCGTAGCGGGCATATGCAACTCCACTTCGGTTTCGCTGAGGTAATGGACATCTTCAATCATTACCACCGCATTAAAACCGTCGGGGATTGCGTTACCGGTGTTGACGGGGATAAAACGGCTGTTATCAAGACGAAGAGGATGTGCCTCGCTTGCCCCGGTCAGATCTGTGAAATGCAGGGCGATGCCATCCATGGCCGCTGCATTATACGATGGTGAGGACCTCTGGGCGAAAACCGGTTCGGCGGTGATTCTTCCCAGACTGTCATCAACCTCGATGGTTTCGAGAGGATCGCGGTCATAAAAACCATGTTGCTGCAGAGTCGCCTGCCATAACTCTTTTGCTTCGGTAAGTGGCTTGTTACTCAGGTAGATATTTTGTTTGTTCATTGGAAGAGATGTACCTTTACGACAGTATGTTTGGTGAGTCCCTGGCTGTCCTCGTCGATAAAAAAGTAGCCATCAGAGCGGGAAAGTGTTGATATTGAACCTGACTTACCAAGCACAGGCTCGGCAATCCAGGTAGTACCTTCTTTGCCTAATTTTACCCGCACCACATCGCGTCTGCCGGGAGCGGAATTGATATTTCGAGCTAAAGTAGCAAGGAGGTAGGGGATTGGCAGTTCCGTATCGCTTGTCTGACCGGAGAGTTGTCGGATTGTCGGTTGGACAAATAAATCAAAACAGACCATAGCGGAGACCGGATGACCTGGGAGGCCGAAGATTGGTGTCGTTCCACTGAGACCAATCAATACGGGTTTCCCGGGTTTTAACGTAACTCCATGGACGAGAATGCCAGGCGGACCGAGTTCGGTAATGACTTGTTCCCCAAGGTCTTTTACGCCGACGGAGCTGCCTCCGGAAAAGAGAACGATATCATTTTCGGCGACGGCTCTTTTGATCGCTGGGAGGAAAATATCTTTTTGGTCCGAGACGATGCCGCAATCGACACACACGCCCCCTGTACGCTGCACCATGCCGGCCAGTGCAAGGGAATTAATATTGCGGATCTGGCCAGGTTCGGGGCTCTCACTATGGGCAATGATCTCGTCACCTGTGGAGAGAATACCGACTCTGACTCTTTCTCTCACCTGCACCTGGGTTATTCCGAGTCCTGCCAGCAGGCCGATATCCTGAGGTCGAAGAAGATGGCCCGCAGGGAGAGCCTGTACACCTTTGGCGATATCTTCACCTTTTTGGATAAGGTTGGTGCCGGAACCGACTGCTTTGACAATCTCGATCATGGTGTTGTCGACGGGAACCGTGTGCTCGAGCATCACCACGCTGTCGGCACCTTTTGGGAGCAAGCCGCCGGTGGGGATTTTATGACAGCAGCCTTTTTTGACCTCGCCTGCAGGGGCTGCCCCCATCAATACTTCTCCTGTAATATTGAGATAACAAGGCATTGATTCATTCGCCCCGAAGGTATCCGCTGCCCGCACAGCAAAGCCATCCATGGTTGACCGTGCTTGAGCTGGAAGATCTTCCGGGGAGATAACCGCCTGGGCCAGCACCCGATCGAAGGCCTTGGTTAGAGGGAGGGAGAGAGGTGCAGTTCTGAGGTCTTGCAAATGGCTTTCAAGAATGTGGAGTGCTTCGGCCACAGAGATGAGATCACTGCGTCCAAGCATGTCTCTGGTATGTTTTTTTTCAACCATTTTGACCGACAATTTTGAGAGTAACTTTGGCTAGTTCAGGCAGAACACGAAGAAGTTCTTTGGAGTCGATTTCTTTATCCTCTAATTGTATGTTCATGATCGAGGGCATGAGGTGTGGTCTGCTCGCTAAAAAGCTTGTAAAAATAAAGGATTGCATACAAACTCCCGCCTGCAATATTTCCTGTCCGCGATCTCTGGCAATACTGTTAAATAATTTCAAAGTGACGATTATAGAATCGTGTCCTTTATCAGAAGACTTTAAGGATTTCGTCTCGGTGCGCAATGCCGAATGGAAACTGTTTTTGCGAAAAATAGCCCCCGCCAGACCGGGCATTGCAGCCGAAAGAGCTAACACTGGATGCTGTCCGTTAAAGGGCAGCGAAAGATCGTCTACGGCGGTTCCATTGAGGAAAATGGTCTGGACGGTATCTGTCAGGTATTCAGCTGTAAAGCCTGGAAATTTATTTAAAAAATTTGCCAGCGTTTGGCCACGAGCCGACTTTATTTCTATACCTGACTGTAAAACAGTGGTAAATAAAGGTAAGGTTTCGGAAGCGACCATTAATCGAATACTTGGGTAAGAGAGTTGATCTTCCATATAATGAGGTTAAAATATATTTATTTTCTAGTGTAGTTGTCTCTATTACCTTGCGGCAAAAGATGAAAATTATTTTTATTAAATCCACTAAGTATACCAAATTTCCAGGTCTATGAAACCTATAATTACCTTAAAGGATCCCAAATGACAACAAAACCATTGTCTCCTCTCACAGGCTACAAGCGTTTCGATGGCCCGGTAGTCACCGTTATAATGGATGGAGTAGGCATAGGTTCAAGAGATGAACGGGATGGTGTATTCATGGCTAACACCCCCGTTCTCGATGAACTTTTTGCCGAACCGTTGATGGTGCAACTTAAAGCACATGGCAAGGCGGTTGGCCTGCCGACAGATGACGACATGGGCAACTCCGAAGTCGGCCATAATGCGCTTGGAGCCGGCAGGGTGTTTGCCCAGGGTGCAAAACTGGTCAACGAAGCCTTGCAATCGGGAGCTGTCTTCCAGGGCGAGGCCTGGCAGAAATTGAAAAAGATTGGTCGTACCGGCAAGACAATTCACTTCATTGGCCTTGTGTCCGATGGCAACGTGCATAGCCATATAGACCAGCTTTTTGTTTTGCTTGACCAATGTGCTGCTGACGGTTTTCACAAGATCAGAGTGCACGCCCTGCTTGATGGTCGCGATGTTGACCAGAAGAGCGCCCTGCGATACCTTAAACCGCTCGAAGAGAAATTGGCAGCTTTGTCTGAAAAGGGCCTGGACTCTCGTATTGCCTCGGGTGGTGGCCGGATGGTGACGACCATGGACCGATACGGCGCCGATTGGCAGGTGGTTGAAAACGGCTGGAAGGCCCATGTCCTTGGGGTCGGACGCACTTTTCCAAGTGCCTCGGATGCAGTGCGAACCTATTATGATGAAGATCCGGAAATGACTGATCAATATATGCCCAGTTTTGTGATAACCGGCGATAAAGGCCCGGTTGGCACCATTGAAGATGGTGATGGGGTGGTGTTTTTTAACTTTCGAGGAGACAGGGCAATTGAAATATCCAGGGCTTTCGAAGAGTCGGATTTTAAGGAGTTCGATAGGGTTCGGGTGCCTCAGGTGTTTTATGCAGGCATCATGCAGTACGACGGAGATGCGTTGATTCCGAAAAACTTTCTGGTTTCGCCCCCAGTTATCGACCACACTCTGAGCGAGTACCTCTGCCACACAAAAATCACTTCCTATTCGATTTCCGAGACCCAGAAGTTCGGGCACGTCACCTATTTTTGGAATGGCAACAGGTCCGGTTATATCGATGAAAGTCTTGAAAAATACGAAGAAATTCCATCTGATAGGATTGCTTTTGACCTGAAGCCCTGGATGAAGGCAGGAGAAATTACCGATAGCGTTGTTGCGACTGTTGCAAGCGGCAACTATAAATTTATCCGGCTTAATTATCCCAATGGGGATATGGTCGGACATACCGGGATGGTACCTGCTATTTTGCTCGCTGTGGAAACTGTCGATCTCTGCCTGAACCGGATTCTGCGGGCGGTAAAGAAAGCAGGCGGCATTGTGGTCATTACAGCCGACCATGGTAATGCCGACTGTATGTGGACGGAAAAAAATGGCAAGAAAACCCCCATGGTCGCCCATACACTCAATCCAGTGCCTTTCATAATTAAAGATTATAGCGGAGCCAACAGCTTTGCGCTGACCGGGGTTAAGAACCCGGGTTTGTCAAACGTTGCCGCAACCATTTGCACGCTTCTAGGTTTAGTACCACCCCAGGAATATGATGCATCCCTGGTTACATTAGCCGATTAACTCTGAGTATAAGGTAGAAATGACAGAACGAATCAGTAAATCTGCACAAAAAAGACGTTTTAAAGACGAGGAAAGCGCTGCAGCTGAATTGGCGCTGGTTTCTGATAAGGAACTGAAAAAGCTGGCCATCGGTCAAACATTAAAGGATGAGATCATACGTTGCAGAGGGCAAAAGGGTGGGGCCTTAAAGCGACAAATCAAATATCTGGCCAAAGTCATGCGTGACGATTCAGTTGATGAAATTTTTGATTTTCTCGCTGAGCGCAAAGGCTCGAAAGTAAAAGAAACCAAGCTGCATCGAGAAATTGAGCGGTTGCGTGATGTACTCATCAATGAGGCCATTCATGCACAGCAGGCATGCCTTCAGGAGGGCGTGGCTTGGGAACCGGACTGGCAGGGAGAAGAGATCGATTCTTTCGTGCAGCACTACCCGGTGGATGAAGGTGATCTGCGCAGGACAGTCTTTCAGTATGTCAAAACCAGGCTCCATAACCACAACCGGGAGGTTTTCCGTATTGTCAAAGCAGCGATTGACAAACAGGAAATATTGCGAAAAATGGACACGACTACTCTGGAGTAAACCATGTCAATCCGGTCACTGGCTCGGGATCTCTATAAGTCCCAGCAAAGAGTAGCTGCACTGCAAAAAGAATTCGACAGCGCATCGCAGGACAAAAAAGATTTCCTGGCCCAGGATTTGAAACATGCCAGGAATGAACTTGAGATGTTGCGCCGGATGCTCGATGGGGAAAAAGAATCCGGCAGCTTTCGCCTGCGTTTCAGCGGTTTCGGCAATACCAAAAAATAAAAATGAGGCAAAGCAATTTGCCGGAATAACAAGGAAAAAAGGAACACTTTTCAATGAAAGATATTTTTGCCAAGAGGATGCAGGGGGTGCCTCGGTCATTTATTCGGGAAATCCTTAAAGTGTCCCTGGATCCGTCCGTTATTTCCTTTGCCGGCGGTCTGCCCAACCCGGCCTTTTTCCCGGTGACGGAGATCCAGCGTGCCACGGAAAGAGTTTTTGCCAAATATGGTGCTGGTGTATTGCAATACAGTAATACCGAAGGCGACATTAAGCTGCGGGAACAGATCAGCGCCAGATATCTGGCAAAGAAGGGCTTGTCGATTCCTGCGGAAAATATTTATATCACCAACGGATCGCAGCAGGGGATCGATCTGCTTGGCAAAGTGCTGTTAAACGATGGCGATAAAGTGCTCATTGAGGAGCCTGGCTATCTCGGCACCATCCAGTCGCTGTCTCTTTTCAGGGTGCAGTTTATGTCTGTACCAGTGAGCGACGATGGTATGGATATCCAGAGTCTTGACAAGCAAAGCTCTGGCTGTAGAGCGAAAATGCTCTATACTGTCCCGAATTTCCAGAACCCTTCCGGGATAACCTACAGCGATGACAACCGGGAAAAAGTTGCCGCTATCGCCGATCGGAACAAATTTGTTGTGGTTGAAGATGATCCTTACGGTGAGTTGCGATTTTCCGGCCAGGGGGGCAGATCTTTTGGTCATTACCTGCCGGACCAGACCGTTCTCCTCGGTTCTTTTTCGAAGATCGTCGCTCCAGGCTTTCGCCTTGGCTGGATAGCCGCTCCTGCCTGGATTTGTGAGAAACTGATTATCGCCAAGCAGGCTGCCGATCTGCATACGTCCAGTTTTTCGCAGAAGATACTGTATGAATTTTTACTGGAAAATGATCTTGACGATCATATTAAAATAATTACTAAAGCCTACGGAACACAGTGCCGGGCCATGCAGGATGCACTTGCCCAACATTTCCCCGCGAGTATCAGTTTTACCCGGCCGGAGGGTGGCATGTTTTTATGGGGGCGATTGCCGAAAGATGCGGACTCCATGCAGCTTTTTCAGGAAGCGGCGCGGGAAAAAGTAGTCTTTGTCCCTGGCGATCCTTTTTATACCAACAAAACGAGAACCTCGGCTTTCAGGCTCAACTTTTCATGTGTTGATCCTGAAACTATCGAAGTAGGGGTCAAGAGGATGGTGCGCGCATTGGAAAAATGTCCCGTTTGTTGAGGGTAGAAAAAAGTGTCAGCGGCTGAGAAACTTCCGGCTTACTGATTTCTCCGGGTTATATTTCGTCGCTGTCGACATACGCATAGGCGCTGTGTTTATGGATGGATTCGAAGCTTTCCACCCCCGCGGAGAACCAGGTAATGTCCGGATTTCCCTGGGCGAGAACAGCAACCTTTCTGACAACATCCTCTACGAACATTGGGTTGTTGAAGGCTTTTTCGGTAACGTATTTTTCATCCGGCCGTTTAAGCAGTGCATACAATTCACAGGAGGCGGATTGCTCAACCATCGAGATTAAATCTTCTGCCCATATGAAGTTGTTGAACTTGACATTAAGAGTGACCTCTGCGCGCTGGTTATGGGCACCCCCGGTACTGATCTCTTTTGAGCATGGGCAGAGAGTAGTTACCGGTACGGTAACGGAAAGAATGAACCCTTCAGCGTCGCCGATACCGCCGGAAAAACTACAGGCGTATTCCATCAGACTGTGGGTGTCGCTGACTGGTGCTTTTTTGTCTATGAAGTAGGGAAAGGTCATTTCCAGCCGAACGCTCTTGGCTTGCAGATCTTGCTTGAGTCTGGTCAGAATGGATGAAAAACTGGTTACGGAAAGTTCACCCAGGTATTCGCCCAGGACAGAGGTGAATGTTTCGACACAGTTATCCTTGTTGCTATCCGAAAGTCTTGCCCGCATGGAAATGGTGGCAATGGTATTCTGCAGCTTACCAGTTTTTTCCTTTACCCGGACCGGAGTTTTAAGACCTTTCAGACCAACTGTATGGATATGCATAGGCTTGCTCGATCTTGATGCTATGAGATTAAAGAAAGGGATATGTCGTCCTAAATTTTACAGTACTGGTCATATTTACTTACAACTGTAGCGTACACGAAAAGTCTGTTACTTACCCTTTTTGACTCTCTTCGACAATACTCTTTTTACTGCTAAAATCCGGCGAATCTAATTTTTCATGCGTTTCGGCAAAAATAGGTGTATCGTGTAAGATTTTTCGTAACCGTTCACCAGAAAACCGCTAAATCCTGAATAACCTCCGAACTGTAGACGTTCACCAGTGCCGGAGATGCGCGAAAGAGGCCATTAAACTGTACTGTTGGTACGTTTAATGGCTGATGACAAAACAGATTCGGTGTTGGTGAACGTTTACGATTTTTCAGCAGTTCCAACGTAGCATTTTATGTCATTATGACGTACCTTGGTAGGTGACTAATAATGAAAAAGCTTACGCCTCGCATAGAAAGTTTCTTGAAGTCTACCCTTATCGGAAACCGGCTCTTATCTACGTAGTTTCCATCCTGAAACTACGTATTTTGTTCGAGATCGAGGCATACGGGATTTTTTACCGCAGGCATATAGTTGATATTCCGAGGATAAAAATTATCGCATAACGATGAGATAGGACAAAATGGTGGTTTCAGGATGGAAACTACTGAGCCATCTTGCATTTGGACTTCTTAGGAGGTTAGCAAACATGGACACTCCTGGCGAAGCCATCAGGCTGGATAAATGGTTATGGGCAGCCCGCTTTTTAAAAACCCGCTCTATAGCCGCCCAGGCGATAAACGGCGGAAAAGTGCATGTCAACGGCAATCGGGCGAAACCCGCCCGCAGTGTTCTGGTGGGTGACCGATTACGCATAACTATTGGAACTATGGAGTTCAATATTACTGTAGTGGCTCTGGCCAAGTTCCGGCGCCCTGCAGTGGAAGCTCGTCTTCTCTATGTTGAATCCGAAGAGAGCATTAAAGCCCGCCATGAGCAGCAGGAGCTCCGAAAGATGGCCAATGCAGGTTATGCAAGGCCAGCTAAAAAACCAAATAAACGCGATCGACGAAAAATCAAATCTTTTACTAGAAAAGATGAATAGGAGTAAGCTATGCCTAAAATAGAAAGAGCATTGATCAGCTTGACCGATAAAGCAGGGATTGAGGGTTTTGCCACAGAATTGGCAAACCTGGGGATTGAGTTGCTTTCCACCGGTGGCACCGCTAAAAAATTGCGTGACGCAGGACTGAAGGTTATGGATGTGTCGGAGTTTACCGGATTTCCGGAGATGCTCGATGGCCGGGTAAAGACCCTGCATCCCAAGGTGCATGGCGGTATATTAAATCAGCGGGCAAACAGCGATCACCAGCAGCAATGTGCCGCGCATGGTTTGAAAAATATCGATATTATTGCCGTAAACCTCTATGCCTTTGCCAAGACCGTCGCTCTTCCCGACTGCAGCCTGGCTGATGCCATTGAAAATATCGATATCGGCGGCCCCACTATGTTGCGGGCAGCGGCGAAGAATTTCCACGATGTGACGGTCATTGTCGATCCTGCCGATTATCCACAGGTTATCAAAGAGATTAAAGCGACCGGCAACACGACGCTCAAAACACGGTTCAACCTGATGCGCAAGGTCTTTGCCCTTACCTCCGTCTATGATACGGCCATTTCCGAGTGGTTGGAAAAAGTTGATATAGAGAAAAATAGCTATTTTTCCGGAGAATAGACGATGCAGAAGATGGCGGTTTTACTCTCCGGTAGCGGACGCACTCTTGATAATTTTCACGAGCGTATTGAAAACGGGAGCCTTGCCGGCAAAATTGAGGTGGTTATTTCCAATGTTGCAGATGTGCTTGGGCTGAAAAAAGCAGCGAAATATGGGTATCCTGCATTGCATGGCCCCGATAACAGGTCTATCAACAAGCTTCTGAAAAACTATGACATTGATATCGTCTGTCTCGCTGGCTACCTGAAACTTTACATCCCGCCACCTGAGCTTGCTCGGGCAGTTATTAATATCCATCCATCACTTGTCCCAAGCTTTTGCGGGGCTGGATTCTATGGCCACCATGTGCATGAGTCGATCAAGGCACGAGGTTGCACGGTCAGCGGCTGTACGGTGCATTTCGCTAATGAAAAATTCGATGAAGGTCCTATTATCCTGCAAAAGTGTGTCGAACTCGACTATGAGGATGATGCTGATACTATTGCCGATAAAGTGTTTGCCATCGAATGTGAAGCTTTTCCGGAGGCAATTAACCGGGTTGATCAGCGAGGCATTGAATTTTTCTGGAAACGGGTAGGGATGTGAACGTAAAAGAAGGAATACTGATGATAAAGCAATATATTGATACAGCCATGCAAATCTCTGCATTTGGCGAACAAACGGTTCTCGACAACTGATGGCTGCCATGGAACTGCTTGCTCCCGTAGGAACCGCCGAAACTTTTGGTGCCGCCCTCGATGCTGGCGCTGATGCAGTGTATGTTGGAGCTCCGGGATTCAATGCCCGAAATCTGGCAAGAGATGTGCGTCTTGAAGAGATAGGGGCCATGATCGATCATTGCCATAATCTCGACAAAAAACTCTATATTGCTGCGAACAGTCTGGTTCTTGAAAGAGAATTGCCGCTCGTTATCGAAAATCTGGCCCTGCTGCAGGAACTGAAGCCCGATGCGCTCATTGTTCAGGATCTTGGTTTGATCCGTCTGGTGCGACAATATTTCCCGGAGTTGAAGCTGCATGGCTCCACCTTGACGACGGTCCATAATTCTGATGGGGTTCGGTATCAGGCCGATCTCGGCTGCGAAAGAGTCGTCCTGGCCAGAGAACTGACGTTAAAGGAAATCGGCGCTATTGCAGCAAGAAGAGAGAGGACTGAGCTGGAGATTTTTATCCATGGAGCTATGTGTTTTTCCTATTCCGGGCTCTGTCTTTTTTCGTCTTATCTTGGTGGAAAAAGCGGGTTGCGGGGCCGTTGTGTACAGCCTTGCCGGCGCGCCTACAGCACAGGCGGCAGGACTTCCGTTGGAAAAGGTACTAAAGGTGCCGGAAAAAAAAGTGATTCTGGGCGTTATCTCTTTTCCATGAATGATCTGACCGGCCTGGACGCCGTCCCTGTTTTAAAAGAAGCTGGTATTTCTTCGCTGAAAATTGAAGGCCGGCTACGCTCAGCCCACTATGTTCATTCCATTGTCGGGGCGTACAGAAAAGTTCTCGATGCCGATCCGCAGCATCAGGATGAAGCACTGACTGAAGCCAGAGTTCTGGTCGACCAGGCGATGAGTCGCAAGACCAGCAGCGGTTATTTTTTCTCACCTCAACCAGCTGAAGCGATTTCTCCCCACCATTCGGGAAATATGGGCATTCATCTTGGTCGCTTCACCGTGACTCGTATGGTTGGCGGTCAGCTTACCTGTCGGTTTGTCACCAAGGGGAGCCTGGCAGTAGGCGATAGACTGCGCCTGCATGTCGAACCTTCAGGTGAAAGGACGGCCTTTCGCCTGAAATCGCTGTTTGTGCTTGGTGAAAAGCACGAGAGTGCCGTCGTTGGCAGTAAGGTCTCAATTGAACTGCCAGCCGGTTTTCAAACCGCTATCAATGGACATGTCGAAGTGTATAAAGTTGATGGCGGGGCACAGGTTGGTTCTTCTTATGATGGAGTGTTGCAAGCGGCACGGGTTGGCAGGGAACTGGCCGTTAAGAGAAAACAATTGGCGGTAACTGTTGATCGGATTGTCAGCCTGGTCTGCGATACCGGCAGTGCAATAAGTATTGAGGAACAACCGGAAATAAAAACAAAAGGGGCAGTGACCAAAAGGCCCTACCGCCCACCACCGGTACGAAAAAAATTACCGCTGGACTGGTGGCTAAAAACCGACTCACTCAAACTCATTCTAGGAGATTTACCGCTTGCGCCGGATCGTTACCTGCTCAGTTTCAATAAGCAGACGGTGAGCCAGGCCGGTAAGATGAAAGGTGCACTAGGCAAAAAGGCCAGACTGCTGACCTGGGCACTTCCTCCGCTGATAATGCAAAATGATTTGCCAAGGGTTCAAAAACAGATTCAGTTGCTTTTACGGACCGGCTTCCGAAGCTTTCAGCTCGGTCATCTGAGCCAAAAATTACTTTTTAAGGGTGAAAAAGCCACTCTCTTTGCTGATTACACGGCAAATTTGTTCAACAATCAGGCGGTGGCTATGGTGAGCGAGCTTGGGATTGCGGCCGCGCAGGCCGGCATCGAGATGGATCGTGCAGCGCTGCAGGATTTGTTCAATGGCTGCAGGGGGACAGTGGGGAGTCCCGGGGCTGGAGGCAGAAACATACCGGTCGGTCTCATGGTCTATGGTGCTCCTGCGTTATACACCTCCAGACTTGCCCCGGACTCTTTTCCATACGAGAAGCAGATCCTCAGCCCCAGAGACGAGCCCTATGTGATCAGGAAAAAAGAAGGCTATACGCAGACCTTTCCGGACAAGCCATTTTCGCTTCTGCCGTATCTTGATGATTTGAAAGAGATGGGGGTGAAATATGTGGTTGTCGACATTTCCGGTGGAACCAGCTCGAAAAGAGAAATGCAGGATCTGGACGACCGACTCCATAACACCGGTCGCTACAGCAAGCTCTCCACCTTCAATTATTTAGGTAAGCTCGAATGATGGCGTCGTAAACATTTAGAATTTTAGATGGATAAATAGGTAAACGTAAACGTAGACTTAGAGAAACTTCAGATGCGAGGCGCGCAAAATTTCTATCAGTTCGGCGTACTAGAGTATGTCGAACTGATAGAAATTTTGCAGCAACGAAGCAGGTGAAGTTTTCTATGCCCTTTGGGTAGTTTTTACAACGCCATCAGTTGGTCTTCTGATTTTTCCCCTCATCGAGTCGGCGCATTCCTTCCATAAGCAGTTTCATGAAAAAGCCAATTTCCGGAGTTCGAAAATCCTCCTGGGCGATACCGGGAGTAAATCGGAAATGCCCCGATCTTTCTTTAAGTATTTGGTAAAATGCTATATCACCGGCATGCTCATCATATTTCGCTTTGATAAGAGCACCTTGTCTAAAGGAGAACCGGGCGGTACCTTTGCTCAGGTTGGATAGTGTCAGGATGCCGGTTTTGTTGTTCATGTTTAAAGTTTGGAACAGGGCCTCCGGTGGAATTTCCGAAAGGTTGCCGGTAATTCCTGAGCTGAGATCTTCGGCGCGGATTCTGTTGGATCTGTTCAGTCTCTCTGCCATAAGCCGCGAGAAATAGCGTTGAATCTCAGGGTAGATATCCAGGATTTTGTGGAAATTAGGTTGATCTATATAGAGGATGGAGCTCGGTTCTTTTACCTGGATGGTTGCATTGACGATATCGTTACAGATAAGACTCATCTCGCCAAAGACTTCTCCGGTATCGAGGGTCGAAATGATAATTCCCGCCTGGTTCAGTACATTGACCGTTCCGGAAACTATTATGTAAAATCTGCCGCCAGGATCACCTTTGCTGATGACAATATCGCCAGGCTGATAGGTATTCAGTTTGAAATAACTTATGACCGCATCGAGGTTTTTCTGGTCGATATTTTTAAAAAAAGGAAAGCTGCCCAGCAGGTGGACAATTGAGCCAAGTTCATCGGAGAGGGTGTCTTGGTCAAGTTTCTGGAGATACGCATCTCTGCTGTGTTCAAGTCTTATAGAACCGTTACAGCCACTACAATTGATCATGCAGACAGGTATTTTGTCACCCCTTTCATACTGAATGACCAGTTTGGAGAGGTCAGCGTTTAAGGTCTTACACATCTTTTTCCCGACCGGATAGGTAATGATCGAGGTCGTGATAAAACTGTTCTCGCTTTCGTTTGCCAGGGGAATCGCTATCCCGGAGAGAGCAAAACTATCCCCAAATGCATAAATGGGACACTTGCGATTTTCAACGATTTTGAATAATACTTTGGGGAACCCCATGGTGCTGGCCTTGATTATACGGATTAGTTCTGGTCAAGCCAGACGAGTAATGCTATAAGCTGCTCTTTGTTTCAAAGCATATCGCATGTTCAGGCAGCGTGTCAAACCGATGGTAAAAGATATCGGCTGCAAAATGATGATGCTTGACTGATGATATCTGTTGACAATGTCTTTTTCTTGCATTATAAATTGTACGCTTTACAAAATGAAATTATCAGGGATCACTGCGCGTTTTAGCGCTTACGATTACTGATGTATGCAAATATATTTAACTCATCTAATCGAAGAGATACGATAATTACAGGAGGAAGTACGTGGCAAATCATAAATCCGCTGAAAAGAGAAACCGCCAAGCTCAGGCGAGCCGTTTGCGCAACAAGATGAATAAAACAAAAATGAAAACAATCATTCGCAAACTCGATGAAGCCGTGGTTGCCGGAACAGCAGATGTAGCAAAAGAGGTTCTGCAGGAAGCCACTTCGGTTATAGCAAAGACAGCGAGCAAAGGCACTATTCATAAGCGGAATGCATCACGAAAAATTTCTCGTCTCGCAAAGCGTGTAAATAAAATGACCACTGCTGCGTAAGTTACTCTGCGGCCGTGGATTTAAAAAACGGTTGCTGAAGAGTGTGCAAAGGGCCATGGAATCTTATGATTTCATGGCCCTTTTTTTGTTTTTTCGCGTAACACCTATAAGGGGGATAAGCGTCTTTACGTAAAAATTTCTGAAAGAAAGTGGAAGAAAAATTGATTACAAATCACCAACCCCGCCCAAAAGATTTGCGGGATAAGTTCCTTCACGAAAAAATTTGCTTGAACAGCATAAGCAAATTTTTTCTAAGTCACTAACAAACTGGACAAGACCGCCAGACAGCTGGTATGTTGCTCTTTTATTTTATACTTCAAAGATTTTTTTAACTGTTCACATAGAAGCGCTGGTGAGCTTTAACGATATTTCTCATTTTACATTTGATCGAGCCTAAGAGCATGTTTTTACCGGATAGACAGCAATTTAACATTGACGTGGCCACAGCCCGGTTAATCCCAGTGTGTGCTGAAATAGTTGCAGATCTTGATAACCCGTTAACTCTTTTTGCCAAAGTTACCGAAGGCCACAGCCATGCTTTTCTTTTTGAGAGCATGGAAGGCGGTGAAAAATGGGGTCGTTTCTCTTTTATTGGCTACGATCCGCTGGTAACTTTTACTTCTATAGCCGATGTTATCACGCTGGATGAAGTAAAAAACGGTATCAGAAAAAGCCGAAGTTTTACCTCAGACCCTCTGCAAGCCCTGAAATCGATGATCGAAGAGCTTGCTGCAGCCGAATATGAACATCTTCCCCGTTTCAGTGGTGGTGCTGTTGGATTTCTTGGCTATGATATGGTGAGATTCATGGAGGATCTCCCTGACAGTCGCCCGGCTACTGAGTTGCCTGATGCCTCCTTCATGGTACCGAAAATAGTTCTGGTTCATGACAGTCTCAAACAGACCGTGACCATCATCTGCTGGATGCAGGTCGAGGGCGATAGTGATGGAGATGCGCTGTACGATGAGGCTATGCAGCTGCTTAATGAAGTTATAGCCAAAATCAAACGCCCGGTCTCCGCAGATTTTTTTACCGCGAGCCGTAGCGATGGTTCAGTCTCTCACCAATTTTCATCAAATATGGCGCAAGACCAGTTTGAAGCCATGGTGGAAAAGGCCAAACAATATATTATCGCAGGAGATATTATTCAGGTTGTGTTGTCCCAGCGATTTCACACCAAAACAGACCTGGCGCCAATGGTTTTGTATCGGGCGCTGCGACATATAAATCCAAGCCCGTATCTGTTTTTCCTGCAGTTGGGCGATATTATTCAAATCGGTTCTTCTCCTGAGATTCTGGTACGAAAAGAAGGCCCTCATATTGAGCTGCGGCCAATAGCCGGGACGAGAAAACGAGGATCGACACCAGAAAAAGACCTGGCTCTGGAGCGTGAACTTTTGGCCGATCCAAAAGAGACCGCAGAACATTTGATGCTTGTCGATCTTGGTCGCAACGATGTGGGTCGGGTGGCGAAAGGCGGTTCTGTCGAAGTTCAGGACCTGCTCGTTATCGAGCGATACAGTCATGTTATGCATATTGTCTCCGGCGTTTATGGTGAGATCGCTGAGGATAAAGATCAGTTTGATGTATTGTCTGCCTGTTTTCCGGCAGGTACTGTTAGTGGCGCCCCGAAGATCAGGGCAATGCAGATTATTGATGAATTGGAAAAAGACAAGCGGGGATGTTATGCCGGGGCTGTAGGATACTTTGGTTTCTCCGGCAATATGGATTTTTGTATCACCATCAGGACCTTTGTCATGAAGGGTAAAGATCTGTGGATTCAAGCTGGAGCGGGGATTGTTGCCGACTCTGTACCGGAAAAAGAATTTGAGGAAACGATTAATAAATCGTTGGGCCTGCGCCGTGCTGTTGAACTTGCTGAGAAAGGTTTTTAAATAATGCTTGTTATAATAGATAATTACGATTCTTTTACCTATAACATCGTCCAGACAGTTGCCGCCAATGGACTGCAAGACGGACGAACCGAAGATATCCGGGTATTTCGCAATGATAAAATTACGGTTCAGGAAATTGAGGCATTACAGCCGGACCGCCTGTTGATCTCACCAGGCCCGTGCACTCCCAGTGAGGCCGGGATCTCCATTGAAGCGATTAAATATTTTGCTGGTAAACTGCCTATCCTTGGTGTCTGCCTTGGCCATCAGGCGATAGGAGAGGCCTTCGGCGGCACGGTGATTCGAGCGTCTCGGATAATGCACGGTAAAACGAGCCCGATGGAGCATGATGGCCGAGGAGTTTTCGCCGGCTTGCCTCATCCTTTTGACGGCATGCGCTATCATTCGCTGATTGTTCAGGAAAGTGACTTTCCGGACTGTTTGGAGGTTACCTGCAGGTCCGATCAAAATGAGTTGATGGGCTTGCGCCATAAAACGCTGCCTATCGAAGGCGTTCAGTTTCACCCGGAATCGATCATGACTCCTGCCGGAATAACCTTGTTGAGAAATTTTTTAGCAACCGATTATCTTAAACTGCTCCGACCGTAAGACGATTGTGCTACAAACTAAATCCTAGAAAAGACTATGAATATTAAAGAGGCAATTGGCAAAATTGTTACTAACCAGAATCTGACTGAGACAGAAATGGTTTCGGTCATGAATGATATCATGGACGGTAATGCCACGGATGCCCAGATTGGTGCGTTCATTACGGCGCTCAGGATGAAGGGTGAAACCATCGACGAAATTGTTGGTGCTGTCAGGGTAATGCGGGCAAAGGCAACCTTTGTCGATTCGGGCGTCGATACCCGAGGCGGTGCTGTTCTGATGGATATTGTCGGCACTGGTGGGGATGGTTCGGGTACCTTTAATGTGTCAACGACAACCGCCTTTGTCGTCGCTGCGGCTGGTGTTCCGGTGGCCAAACATGGCAATAGGGCGGTTTCTTCCCACTGTGGCAGTGCCGATGTTCTGGAAGCACTCGGAGTTAACTTAAGTCTTCCCGCTGAGGTTGTTTCTTTATGTGTGCGATCAGTTGGGATTGGTTTTCTTTTTGCACCCATGCTCCATGGGGCGATGAAATATGCTATCGGGCCGCGTCGCGAAATCGGTATCCGCTCAATTTTCAATATCCTTGGGCCAATGACCAATCCGGCGGGAGCCAATGTCCAACTCACCGGGGTATTCGCCAAGGAATTGACGACGATCCTCGCCGAGGTGCTGGTGCGGTTAGGCATGAAACGCACGCTTGTCGTCTGGGGTGAGGGGAATCTGGACGAAATGACCGTTACCGGTACTTCGTATGTAGCTGATGGATTCAACGGCAAGGTAAGCAACTATACCATTGAACCTGAGGATGTCGGTTTGACTCGGGCATCTCTTGCCGATATTAAAGGCGGTGCAACCGCGCTTGTGGCTGCGCAACAGGTTCGATCGGTATTGCAAGGCGATCCCGGTGCCAAACTTGACATGGTACTGTTAAATGCCGGGGCTGCACTTCTTGCTGCGGGAAAAGCTGATACTATACAAGCAGGCATTACCCAGGCAAGAGAGCTTATTCAATCGGGTGCCGCACTGAAAAAACTTGACCAGTTGGTCCGTTTTTCCAGTCAGGCCGGCAAAGAAATAAAGACGAATTGATATATGATTTTAGATACTATTGTCGCACAAAAAAAAATAGAGCTTGCCGAACTGCGCAAAAAAGGAATCTGCCTTCCGCTGCAATTCAGGGATAAAGCCGTTGGTCCGCCGCGTGGATTTACCAGTTCTCTCATCAAGTATCCTGAAGTTGCAATAATTGCTGAGGTAAAAAAAGCATCTCCTTCAAAGGGCGTAATATGTGCCGATTTCAGACCGGTGGACATTGCTAACAATTATCAACAAAATGGTGCCCAGGCAATTTCCGTTCTGACCGATGAGAAGTTCTTTCAGGGAGCGCTGCTCTATATGATGGAGGTTCGGGAAGCAGTTTCCCTGCCTGTTCTGAGAAAAGACTTTGTCATCGATACATTGCAGATCGAAGAAGCCCGTCTGCACGGTGCTGACGCCATCCTGTTGATTGCCGCTATCCTGGATCTATCGCAGTTGCGCGATTATCAGGCTTATGCTGCAGAGTACGGCATGGATGTTCTGGTCGAGGTGCATGACGAATGGGAAACAGAATTGGCCCTGGAGGCAGGCAGTACACTGATCGGTATTAATAACCGGAATCTTAAGGATTTTACGATGGATATTGAGACCACCTTCAGATTAAAGAAATACATTCCAGCAGAAATTCCAGTGGTCAGTGAGTCGGGTCTGAAAACTGTTGATGATTTCAGGCGATTGCGAGATGAAGGAATCAGTGCTGCCCTTATTGGCGAAACCCTGATGCGAGCTGGGTCCGACAGTGCCCTGTTGCAGTCTTTGCGCGGATAAGGGTTTTTACTAGGAAACAAAAATGTTGCAACGAACGCGGGTAAAGATGTGCGGTACCAGGCGCCTGGGAGATGCCCTGGCGGCAGTCCGCTATGGTGTTGATGCGCTGGGGTTTATTTTTTTCGCCAGAAGCCCCCGCTGCATCTCCCGTGACGCTGCGGCTCAAATACTACAGAAACTTCCCCCCTTTGTCGACAGGGTCGCGGTCTTTGTCAATGTCTCGATACCAGAGCTGGTCAGCACTGCTGGGATGGGATTTTCTCATGTGCAGCTACATGGCAATGAGTCGGTGGAATACTGTCAGCAAATTCGCCAGAAGTTGCCGGCGCAGGGTATCATTAAGGCCTTCCGGGTTGGCGAAGACAGTCGGGCCGAAGACTTTACGCCGTATAACGACTGTGTTGATGCTTTTTTATTGGATACATACGTGCAGGGTGCACGCGGTGGTACAGGCCAGGTCTTTGATTGGTCGATAATAGAGAGCTTGAACCTGCAACGACCAGTCATCCTGGCCGGTGGGCTGGCACCTGAAAATGTGGTCGATGCCATTGCCAAGGTCCATCCTTTTGCGGTGGACATCAACTCAGGGGTGGAGTCGCAACCGGGCGTAAAAGACCACGCCCGCCTGCAAGAACTGCTGCTGATGGTATATCAGGCAACGGTTGCCTAAGCCGTAGTAGGCTGGCCGAGAATGCCCTTTTACTTAAACTCGTCGTTATTTGCAAAAAATAATGCTCGCAATATCGACTATATGGCTGTGCTTGTTTTTTGAAAATGCCTCGATTTTAAGCAAAACGCCTATTCTCGGACAGCCTACTCGAGCAGCTCAGTTGGATGTTCGTAGCTTTGGCTGGCTGCCGTTCACCTGGCGATAACAAATGCCCCGACCCAGCCGCGTTCATGCAGCGCGTTTTCTGCCCGTTTGGCGTTTTGTATAGTTTTTCCGGCATATATCTGTACTCTGTTGACGGTTGCATCTCCTTCAAAATCCTTCTGGATGGTGGCTGAATGCCCGGAATCGGTGAACTGTTTTTGCACTTTTATCGCATTGCTTGCCTCGGTGAAGGCGCCAATCTGGATATAAAATTCACCGGCGGACAGATCCTGATAAACTAGAGTTGGTGGTTCGCCAGATTTGGCGGCAGCCTCTTCTCCGAGGGCAACCGCTTGCACTCTGGCAATTCCATGTTGGGTAATGCCAAGCGACTTTGCAGCTTTAAAGCTTAAATCAACGATTCTTCCCTGTACAAAGGGGCCCCGGTCATTGATCCGGACCACAGTACTCTTGCCGTTATTAAGGTTTTTAATCGACAGTATGGTATTCATCGGCAGGGTTTTATGGGCCGCGGTCATAGCATGCATGTCATAGGTCTCCCCGTTCGAAGTCTTTCTGCCATGGAATTTTCCCCCATACCAGGAAGCAACGCCCGTTTCACTATATCCCTTAGCGGAAGGAATTGGATAATACCTTTTATTCTTGATAACATAAGAATTCTGGGTGGCGGGTGGTCGATGACCGGATACCTGGGTTTTTGGAACGGAATGATCCGAATGAACAGAACAGCTTGTCATGAGAAAAAGGAAGCACAGTAATCGAATGAGAATATTATCTGCCATAGCCTATTCAGTTGGAAGAATTTTCTCTGGTGTGCCCGGGATTATATGAGCAGCACCTTCTGTTACCAGAAACTGTTCAATACGCTCTCTATAGAACAAACCTGCCGGCCCGGTCGTATGCGGAGTATATGGTCGTAAACCCATATCAGGAGCGTTGGACGGTACGGAATCAAACCGAACGTTTTCTTCCTCGTCGATCCATGAAAGCATAGAGTCGAGCAGCGGACGCATGGTGGTTATATTTCCTTGCCCATCCCTGCCAAGTAGCGGGATTTCCCAGCGTCGCATGGTAAATCCTTTATACCAGAGACCAACTTCCTTCTCACCTGTTATTTTATCGGTCATTTGCGCAGGTAGTTCAGTTTTATCAAAATCGTTGTTGTTGTCAATGATGGTTTCAACTTCGAAATCTCCCTGTACCGACAGATTGGCCCACATGTCGAAATCATCGGTATCCGATCTGAGGAAATGCTTGCCGATATCGTTAAACGTCCATTGGGCGTGACATACCTGACAACTTATTTTTGTCTTTTGTTCCTGGTGGGCCGGGTGCTGCATGATGGGGATGGTGTGGTCCTTGCCGTTACGGCCGTGGAGAATGTAAAGATCTTGTTGCATAGCAACCTGAGCTGGTAACGAGCGTTGCAGTTCTTCTAGTTGATGGCACTTCTTACAGGAAGGTTTTTCTCCTGCCGGTTCCATCAGCTCCGGGCCTGAATGGCAGTCAATGCAGAGCATGCCCCGCAATTGATGAATATCTGGTTTCAGCTGACGATACTCAACGCCATACGGCCGGAAATGTTTCTCTTTTGTCGTAAAGGGCGTCCGGTATTCGGCATTAAAATCGTGTTCAAAGCGGCCATAGTAATCAAAGCCAACATAATTTCCGTAATGGCATGACAAACATTGTTCATCGCCTGGCTTTTGCCAGTTGTGCGATACTAATGTGCCGTCTGTGAAAGCCATATGGCAAGCGGCACAACCGGTACCGTGGGTGACTGAGGGATAGTTGTCGCCGGAGCTGTAGAGATGACAACGGAAACATCTGCGTCTTAGGAGATCATCGGCTAGTTCCAAGGCGGTTTCTGGATTGCTATTTTTTGGTGTTTGCCGAAAACTGTTAAGGTCTTTTTGGGCACCGAATGCTTTTCTAAACATATTGGTACTCTTAGCAAGTGTAAAATGGCCTGTCCCAGCTATTTGTTTGATAATTTCGGCATGGCAGGGGCCACATGACATGGTGAGATGGTCCGGGTGGGCGGGGAAGGGGATATATCCCTGATGAGCACTTTTTTTATCGGATGCCTGGTTGTTGCCTTTATGACAAGATACACAGGATTGTTGGTGGTTGGAGTCTGTGTGCATGGTATGACAGTCGATGCATTGTTTCAGCACAACGGTTTTCTGCTCGGCATCTGTGCAGCCTGAAAAGATAAAAAGAAGAACTAAAAGGTAAGAAGTAGTGTTCATATTCTCAGGATAGCTTGCCGTTTTCGTTTAATTTGTTGCGTTATCTGTGGAGTGTATCATGCTTTGTGGTAAAAGGCCACCTGTGAACTTTCCTTTAAAATTTATGAATTTCTTATATTGTATAATAGTTGAACTTTCAATAATTTCCTGATATATAGGCGTACTGAAATAAGTCGGGCCTTCTGGCCCAGGCTTTCTGCGCCTTGTATAACAAATGCCAGCATAGCTCAGTTGGTAGAGCGGCGCTCTCGTAAAGCGCAGGCCAACGGTTCGATTCCGTTTGCTGGCTCCAGTAATAACGGCCACTTAGAGACTTTTCTCTGGGTGGCCGTTTTGCGAGGGGGTATGGTGGGGGTATGAAATTTGTTTGTTTGGGCTGATTTTTTTAATCCGTGAGGTGGCGGTAGGACGATTGTGGTGGTCGATATTATTTAGCCGCAACAAGTTTGGTTATGCAGAAAATTTTTCAAAATTGAAAAACGATATCGAGGCGTTTGCCGGTCTTTTTTGGAAAAAAGTGCATTGCCAATGCTTCTTGTTGCTTTCTTCCGAGTTCAATCTCTATTGCAATAGTGGCAGTTAAGTAATCATTCTTTGCTTTGTCTGGGAGAGAGGCTTCAGTGGGTCGGTATTCTTTTCGCACACAAGGCAATGCAAAATATCTGCATGGTTGTATGTCTATATAATTTGTCAAGTCTTGTATAATAGTTGGGGGATGCACTGTATAAATTCTTTGCGATTATGACTCTGTGGTGCCTTTCATGTACTTTTCTAATAATTCTAAGGTGTGCTTCTTGAGCAGTGCTCCGTCTTTATCTACTTCTCTGAGCCGGTCAATATAATATTTCTCTTCAGTGGACAACATTTCGTAGTCAGCTTGAAATTTTTTTTTGCCAATGTCGTGTGACATTTGTTTTAGCGATAGAGGGGGATGTTCACTATCGGAAGCTTTAGCATCTGAAGATAATGACTCTCCAAGTTCTTCCATCTTGCCGTACTTCATTCCAAAATACTCTGCAATCGTTTCTCTTACTTTGAAGGAACCTTCTTTTTTCCCGTTGGCCAACTCGGACAAGTAACCGCTACTTATTCCTAGCTTCGCGGCACATTTCTTCTTGGAACCATGGCCCTCTTTATTAAGAAGGTAACTAAGAGCCATGGCAAATGGAGCCATAGCTTTGGCGTTTTTAAGTGCATCCAGCTGTTTTTTTGTGTCTTTCAAACTTATATGTATAGAATTTTCCATACATTACAATATTCGTAATAAGAGAATTCTGCAACCCCCCAAATTAAATTATATTATTAAGTTCTCTTGAGGCTAACTATTAGTTGTCAATCTCGCTATAAGATTGTATATCGATGCTAACGGTCAGTTTTTGAGTGGATTTAAGGAAGTTGGTTGGGTGTTCATGGAACGTTTGTAAGTTATTTGTTGTTTAAATTTAAAAAATAGTGAGACAGAAAAAATTCCATTACCTAAGCAATTTCTGTCAGAAAAAATTGAACCACCGGAATGTAAGCATAGATAAGGCACCAAAGGAAAAAAATGATGACAGAGGCAAATATTCGAAGAATTTTGCGTGAAGAGTTAGCTGCGCTGAAACAGAAAGAAGTACCTGTATTGTTGAAACCGGAAGAGGTTGCAGAAATATTAAAAGTTGAAATGACAACCTTGAACTCCTGGAGATCGAACGGAAAGGGGCCCCGTTATACGAAAAAATGCGGTATTCGGTACAGCTTAGCTGACATCAACGAGTTTTTGGAAGGATAATGAATATAAAAATGCAAGAGGGCTAGGTAATCGGCTATCCATCTGAAACTATTGCCAATTACGACGCACTGATATCGGCATGAAATGCAAGATACGGGTTGTCGTGTAGTTTTATATCCTAAAGAAGAAATAATATTTTGGGTAATTGCTCGAATTTCTTAAGAAAAATTAAGCCCACTAAGAACCAATATGAATGTTCATATGCTGGGGTCGGGTGAACGCACAGATTGACATCTGTGCAAAATTTAAAAGGAGTGTACAAAAAATGGAAAAACCAAAAAAAGAACCAAGGAAAATGGAAAAGAAACCTCACACTGAATTCGTGAGAACAAACGAAGAAGTTATTATGCCGATTAATGGCGTTGATGTACTTGATCGTGTGTTGGACAGATTCGAGAGTATGTCGTCAGAAATGAGAGATCAGTATCGATTTAGCACCGCTAGTCAAGATAAAGGGTTCAAAGTATTTCCTGATGGTGCTTTCGAAGTTACACCAGCAAAGTTTCAGGTAGTAATCGAAAAGAGGGATAAAGGAAACAAAGACATCAATTAAGTAGAGGCATTCTTACTTTGGTTCTGCATTTAAGCAGAACCAAAGTGGGATGATCAAGGAGGTTGTAATGATCAGTGACATCGAATTTGATGTGGACTTTGACCCGATCCAATTTGACTCTGATTTACCTATTAATTTGGCAGAAGTTACTCGCGACGGCGTGCTACGTGTTAAGTATGATCCCGGCAAATTTAGTTGTCGTTCGGATCAACGTTCAGACTTCCAAGTGCCTATCAATCCGTTCCCGGGCAGGTGTTCTTTGGAATTGCCTAAGAATTTACCGGAAGAGCACATTCTCACGAGTAATAAAAGGATTAAGTTGGGGAAGTCGCCCTTCTCCATTCCACGCGGTTTTAAGCCAGGGTCAGTTAAGACTGTGAGCCACGATAACGTCAGAGAAACGCCGTTGTTGAAGTGGCTTGGTAACCATCCAGATCTAAAACAGGTAGAAAAAGTTGTTGAAGGCATTCGGGAGCTTGGTGTTGACGAATTTCGACCAAGTGAGTTGACCTATCCTATGCGCAATGCATTGAAGGCCGCATCAATACAAAGAGTTTTACAGTTTCTTATTATACATCATGGTGCATTGAAGAAGGTTGAAAATATACATGTATCAAAGCCTGGTGGTGGCAGACCACCTGGAGAGTGTTTTCGCATTTTGTGGGGTGAATCGGTGTTCTTTCCACAAAAGAACAACTGATCATTAATCTAAGAATAAACTCAGAATAAACCTAGATCAACTCAGAATAAACTCGATGTATAAGTGAAGTAGTAGGACTCTCCGGGCTGTGGATTGTTTTACCCTGGTTGTGGATTGTTTTGTCCGGTTTGGGGAGTCCTATTGAACAATGTGGTGTCGGAGTCGTGGTTCTGTTCTTGTTATATTGAAATGTCAAAATGGTATATTTCGAACCGCATGGTCACTAATTCATTGAGTTGCCTCTTTGTCTATCTTGGTACTTTTATGGGAGGTGATCAATGTTCATTTTCATGTAGAGATCATTCAACGAAGTAAAGGTCGCAATCTTGTTTGTAAGGCTGGCTATAATTCCAGGACTAACCAGACAGATCTAAATACTGGCATACCATATTACAAGCGAAGTAAGGGTGGTCTTGTTTATGAGGCAATCCTTATACCAAGCGATTCGCCTAAATGGTTAAGGGAAATGGTGAAGGATAGAGAAAAATTTTATTCTACTATTGAAAAAGGTGAACCTAGGAAGGATTCACAACTCGGGCGTGAACTTGATTTTTCTTTACCGCATGAATTAAGCGACCCTCAGAATATTAATCTGGTGGAGCGTTATATAAAGAAAAATTTTGTGGGTAAGGGAATGGTTGCTGATATCTCCATCCACAGAGCACCCAAAGGTGGTGATTCTAGGAACGTGCATGCACATGTTCTTTTAACAATGAGAGAAATGACACCTAATGGTTTTGGCAACAAGAATCGCAGCTGGAATAACCGCAAGTTGGTTTCGCAATGGAGAAAATCCTATTGCAACTTAGCCAATCAGTATTTGGAACGGAACGGTTTTGAACCTAGGTTTGACCACAGAAGTTTTAAGGAGCTTAAAATCGATAAAGAACCAACACGCTATCAGGGGCGTTCGTACAGAAAATCAAAGCAGATGGGCAAGGAGAGAAATGCTCAAAATGGCCCAATAAATGTGATGAAAATCTTGCGTGAGATCATGCAAGAAAACGATCAGGATCGTGAAATCGATAACTTTGAAAATGAAAGATGACGGCTTACATGCCTTTATCATTACCAGGGAGGTCATCTGCTATGACCTTTCTGTTTTGGGAGTGAATATATGATCATTAATAACAATAAAGGTCAGAGGGGAACGGCAAGATTTGCTGAGTCGTCTGATTTCGGAACTTTTGATGAGAACGTGGATTTTGGTAAACACATGGTTGTCGGTAAAAGTTTACCAGACAAAGTTGATGGTTCTCAGAAGGATATGATTGTCGAAGTTACAGGGCATCCATTGGTGTTTGGTGGTACAGGTTCGTGTAAAACTACTGCTATCTTGTTGCTGAATATTATTGTAAGGCTGATGTCGTTTGTGGTAATTGATCCAAAAGGAGAGCTCTATCATTTAGTAGCACCATACCTTCAGGCGATGGGTTTTGAAATAGTCAAGCTCGATCCTTTTGATGCATGGAACCGGAAGTATCGGAAAGAGAATGCTGATCTTGAAATATCTTCCTCATTTAATCCTATTGAGAAATTTGACTCAGGAAATCCAGAGTTCGCAGATGACGTTGAGGGAATTGTAGCAGCATTGATTTTAATCATAGGTTCTGATCCCCATTGGCCTATCAGTGCAAAGTCATTAGTAGCAGGACTGATTGCATACCTAGTCGAGAAACCTGAAGAAACAGCAAGTTTGGGGAGAGTCAGGGAACTGTTCTGTGGTGG
>RCMY010000533.1_pt1 | contig 41968 bp, 31 predicted proteins | sample 2041341 | NCBI WGS metagenome assembly RCMY01 (sample SAMN09708234, study PRJNA481090) | Marine sediment metagenome, whole genome shotgun sequencing project. | reverse complement strand
CCTGCGCAAATCAAAAAGATCGCACAGCGCTATTTGAATAATCCACAGCATATAAAAATTGAATCTAAAGTGAGTACTGCTAGTACTATTCGCCAGCGTTACTGTCAAGTAGCAGGCCACCTTAAACTAGAAGCGTTAACGCGTATTTTAGAAGTGGAAGAGTTTGACGGCGTAATCGTGTTTGTACGTACTAAAACGGCGACCATTGAGTTAGCCGACAAGTTAGCTGCGCGCGGTTATGATGTTGAACCGCTAAATGGCGATATTGCGCAATCCGCACGTGAACGCACAGTCGAAAAGCTAAAACAAGGTAAAATAGACATTTTGGTTGCTACCGATGTAGCAGCACGTGGTTTAGACGTAGAGCGCGTTAGCCATGTTATAAACTTTGATGTGCCGCATGATACTGAATCTTATGTGCACCGCATAGGCCGTACAGGTCGTGCTGGTCGCCAAGGTGACGCAATATTGTTTATATCACATCGCGAAAAACGCATGCTGTTTGCAATTGAAAAAGCGACCAAACAAACCATTACGCCTATGGATATTCCTTCTATTAACGAATTGAACGAATCTCGCTTAGGACGTTTTAAGAAGAGCGTTATTGACGCCATTAGCGACGAAACAATTGAAGCCTACATGCCCGTCATTGAAGCGATTATAAAAGAGTCAGAAGCCTCTCCAGAGTTGGTTATGGCAGCGTTGGCAAAAGTCGCTCAAGGCGATGAACCTTTGTTATTAAGCGAATCTGATCGTCCTGATGTGCATGCAAAGCCCTCGTTTAACGAACGCAGTGAAAAAGGCGGTAGAAACGAGCGCGGCGGCCGCGAAGGCGGCAGAAACGAACGCAGTGGTCGTGAAGGCGGTAGAGATCGCAAGCCATCTAGACCTCGTGGCAATCCTGATGCAGGAATGAAACGTTTCAAAATTGAAGTTGGTTATGTGCACGGTGCTAAACCTGGTAATATTGTAGGCGCAATTGCCAATGAAGGCGACATGAGCAGTAAGAATATTGGTGCTATTGATATTCACGAAAATTATACACTCATTGATTTGCCAGAAAGCTTGCCAAGTAAGACCAAAGAGATATTGCAAAAAACTCGCGTAGCCGGACAACGCCTAAATCTTCGTGAATGGAGCGATGAGCCACCCAAAAAGCGTAAATAAAGTAGCGCGGCTTACCGTATAAAAAGCTATATACTAAAAAGGAATAAAATTTAATTTTTTATTCCTTTTTTTATTTCTTATCTGTGACAAACTAAACGCAATCAAAATAGTTACTTTATTAGCAATGCGCTAAGCCCGATAAGAGACTCTATGAAGTATTTCCCAATTTTTGTTGATGCTCAGCATATTCACTGTCTTATAGTAGGTGCCGGTGAAGTAGCGGCTCGTAAGTGCGAGTTACTGCTTAAAACACCTGCGACTATTACCATAGTGGCACCTTGGGTTAGCAGTGCAGTAGAGCAACTTGCTAAATCGCCACAAATCACACTACTGCGCCGAGAATTTACCGCCCACGATTTAGACGATAAGCGAATGGTGTTTGTTGCTACCAATATTAAACAAGTGAACCAAGATGTGCACGATCAAGCTCACGCACGCAATATTTTGGTAAACGTAGTAGACAACACGCCCCTTTGCAAATTTATTACGCCGTCTATTGTTGATCGCTCGCCCATTATTATTGCCATGTCGAGCGGCGGCGTTGCCCCTGTTTTATTGCGTTACTTAAGACAAAAGTTAGAATCTGTTATTCCGCATAATGTGAAGCGTTTAGGTGAATTTTCTGAAAGCTTCCGCGACAAAGTTAAAAGCGCGTTAAGTAGCGTAACCGACCGCCGATACTTCTGGGAAGAAGTATTAGATGGCGACATTGGTGAAAACGTATTGCAGGGGAATAAACAACAAGCAGAAGCGCAGTTAGCACAAGCTCTTAACAAATACACAAGCGGCGACAAACCTGCTGGCCAAGTTTACTTAGTAGGCGCAGGCCCAGGTGATCCAGATTTACTTACCTTTAGGGCCCTACGACTAATGCAAAAAGCCGATGTGGTGGTATATGATCGTTTAGTGTCTCCCGAAATCTTAGAATTAGTAAGACGCGACGCCGAAAAAATCTATGTAGGCAAAGAGAAAAGCAATCATACCATCCCACAACCCGAAATTAACATTCTGCTTGCCACACTGGCAAAACAAGGCAAAAGAGTGGTGCGATTAAAGGGTGGAGATCCGTTTATATTCGGCCGCGGCGGTGAAGAGCTTGAAACCTTAGTAGAAGAAGGTATCGATTTTCAAGTGGTACCCGGTATTACTGCCGCTACTGGCGCTGCTAGCTATGCGGGTATACCGCTTACGCATAGGGATCATGCGCAATCGGTTACCTTTACCACAGGACATTTAAAAGATAACACTATAGATTTAGATTGGCCTTGTTTAGTTAAGCCTAATCACACACTCGTATTTTATATGGGCCTAACCGGTCTACCTATTATTTGTGACAAGCTGCGTGCCCACGGTATGGATAGCAATATGCAAATTGCACTAATAGAAGGGGCAACAAGGCCTGAGCAAAAAGTGGTTACCGGTACCCTAGCCAATATTATGGATAATCCAGAAACGGAGAAATTAAAACCGCCCACATTAATTATTGTTGGTTCGGTGGTAAGCTTGCACAAAAAACTTAATTGGTTTGCAATACCTCAATCTTGAAGTATTGCCTGTGCGTATATCAACTTTAAACTTATTTGTGGAAAAACGCTGCGCTTAACTTTTAGCTTAATGTCGCAAGCAAGTCTCTCATGTTATTGGACATTCGAAACCATTTGGTTTGAGGGTAATCACTGATGCGTCTATTAACTGTAGAACGGTTTCCGCCGTATTACCAATCAACAAACCGGGAATACCTGTTCTGCCCACAGTTCCCATAATGACCACGTTAATAGCATTTTCATTAACGAAGTCAGGAATACCCATTTTGGCATTGGCTTTTATTAGGTGCGTTGATATATCACAATCGGCATAAGGTTTAACAAGCTGAGCCTGCAGCGTTTTGTTAATTGCCTCCTCTTGCGCTAGCATTTCATCAACTTTTTCCTCCGATACGGCTAAAAAACCGCTGCTTCGCATAGAAGCTTCTCCATATAAGCTCCAGCAAGATATAACATGAAGCTTACTATCGCTCCAACCCGAAAATGTTGTTGCCAAATCCAGAATATTGGCGTTAAAGATTCGACCTTCCTCACTTTCTTCAAGTGAAAGGTCTATAGCCGCGACAACCCTTGTTTCCTTTATGCTATTGTTTCTATTAATTAACCAAACCGGTTTTGGGCATTTACGCATTAGGTGAAAATCACTGCTATCAAAATTCGCGGTGTGGTGATTTGCCATTTTAATAAGAATATCGTGCTTATCCGATAATAGCTCACGAATTATTTCAATGAAGTCTCTACCAACCAATACTTTGAACTGAATACTTATACCACTAAATGCTGCAGCACTTAACAGTTCCTGAAAAGACTTTTTCTTGTTCTCAATGGCGATGTTTAGCAATTTGTTAGCTGATATAATCCCTTTATACTCCTTTATAACGCTATCAGGCATCTTAACAACATCTATAAAAGTAAGCTGCGCTTGATTCTTTTTAGCTAGAGCAAGCGCATTCATAATAGCTGGATTTTTTTCGCTGTACTCGTCATTGTTGACGACGCAAAGTATGCTCTTTATATTTTTCATTTTAAGTGCTCTCCAATTACAGTAATGAATAAATGTGTGAAACAACGGTGACAATAAATATAAAACCGATGACAACGGCGCCTAGATTCACGCCAAGTTGTGCTTCGTCAATGTTAATAAAATGCGCTCTGAAAGCTCCTGCACCACTGCAAGTAAGATGGATATGGCGACGCCCGCCGTTCCCAGTAGTTGGCAGCCAAGCATTTTGTCAGCTTTACTTGGGTCGATGACCACTCGAATCAAACCTACAAAAAGCATTGGGTTACCACAGTGGCAACTACAGTATACTAATGAGTCATTTTTAAGCTTATTTTAAACAGGTCTGATCACAGCCCAGTGGTCGTGACATGTAGACTTAGATTTTATATCACACTCCAATTTGGACCATCCATCAGTATGTTTACTTGAACAAGTAAACTACGGATTTGTTGTATATAAAAGTCGAAATAAAATATCTAAAACATCGAAAAATACGAACACTTAAATGTAAACCATAACGCTTATTCGATTCTTAATTTAATAAGTCAACAAAATAATTGGGTAAAATTAGATGCAAATTATTAAAATTGAAAGTTCAAAGACTTTAATTATATTGTGTAATAAGCAAATTAGGCCCGCTTAACAAGTGGCCAGAAATTATTACCTAAAAGCAAGTACTATCAGATAGTTACAACAAATAATTGATAAAATTTAGAGGGTAGCCATGTCGATTTATTTTAAGAACTTTAAGCGCATTGAACCCTTGCGAAATTTATCGACAGTCGTTAGTATCGAGTATTCGTTATAGAAACATAATCATCAATGAAAGCAATCTTGTTTATTTCCCCCTTACTTATTTGGATATCGCTATTGGCTACATCATTGCCATTGTCGAATCAATGTTTCGCATTTACACAGCATGATCGTTTAGGCAGTCCGGCAAACACTTTATTCACCTCAGCTTCAAATATTACAGTGGATTTGCAAGCAAGCAACAAGGTGATTTGGCTATTACCTGCCTTCCAATACATCACGCCGCTAACCGTCGAAAAAGAGGTAGATCCAACTGGAAACTCATTTAATAAAGCGATAGAAAAAAAAGACGTCTTCAAGCCTCAATCTAAACCGCTCATTTTTATTTTTTCTTTTTTTACTGTCGCGCTGCTATTGCTGACATTCATTATTGCTAGGCTCTACAAGGTCATTCAAGGAAAGACTAAAAGCTTTGCGGAAAAAGTATCAGAGCTTGAGACTGAGGTACAGACCAACAAGGTGCTATCTGCTCTTATGCATAACATTTTTGAGAGTTCACTGCACGGTATCATTGCGTTCACAAGCATAAGAGATAAACATGATAATATTGTGGACTTTCGGTATCAGATGGTGAATCAAGTGGCGGCTAAAATGATTGACAAAGATTTGGCCGAGCTAATTGATAGTAATATGCTCGAGATTTTGCCAGGAAACAAAGACTCTGGCTTATTTGACCAATATAAAGACATCGTCATTAGCGGCAAACCTTTTCACACAATTACGTATTACAACCACGACGATATTGATAAATGGTTTTCTATTAGCGCAGTCAAGAATGACGATGGTTTTGTGGTAACATTTTCAGATATTTCAGAATTGAAAAACAATGAAAAACTACTCATAAAGAAACAGCAAGAGCTTGAGGAAGCTAATTTTGAACTTGAGCAATTTACCTATATTGCGTCTCACGACTTACAAGAACCCTTAAGAAAAATCAGGGCATTTGGGGATAGACTTGAGGCTAATAGTGCCAGCGTGCTTGATCATAAAAGCAAAGATTTTATTGCGCGCATGCGAAACGCTTCTGCGCGAATGCAGATCTTAATAGATGATTTATTAAAATTTTCAAGGGCCACTAAAGGTCAAATTGAAATGGTGCCATTAGATCTTAATAAGGTGTTAAAAGTAGTGCAAGAGCTTCTATCTGAGCCAATAAAAGAAAAGCATGCAATCATTACGATAGCGCATCTTCCTTATATTCAAGCTAGCGAATCCCAGATGATTCAGCTTTTCCAAAACATACTTTCAAACGCCCTAAAATATGTGAAAGAAGATACAGTGCCTGACATTACTATCAGCGTTACCGATACCGTTATAAATGTGCATAACGTACCTACAGACTTCTGGCAAATTAGTGTTGTCGATAATGGTATTGGTTTTGATAACACGCACAATGAAAAAATCTTCGAGATTTTTCAACGGCTTCATGGACGCTCAGAGTATGACGGCACTGGTATTGGTTTGGCGATCTGTTTAAAAATAGTGAACAATCATCAAGGGTATATATTTGCCCAAAGCGAACCGACGCAAGGCACCACGTTTGTTATTCAACTGCCTAAGTTAGGCGTTTTAGTGAGTTAACAGCAAGGCTAGTATAATAAAGGATAGCCTTGTTGTAGTTTGATCTAATCACGTTTTTTGTTCAGTGCGCTTATTAATAAGAATGGGCGCAAATAGAACGGCAAAACAAGCATAAGCTAACGCCCACAATACTGCAGAACTTAGTATCACTAAGATGTAGTCGTGAGTAAATAGTTGTGCAAATACGCGAATTAGCGTCGCAAAAAATAAGGTAACGAATGCAAAGGTCATAATTCTGCCTACTTGAATAGCCCGACCAGTATGACCTAGTGAGACTCTTGATATCATCGATAAAATCATCATCCCCATGGCGCCAACCGTAATAGTATGAATTGCCTGCGAACTACTTACTGCGCCATTTAAATGATTTATTCCAAATAGAAATAGACCCGTTGGAATGAAGAAATAACTTGCATGTAGTGACCAAACCAAAGGGGTGCGTAAAGTCACCCAGAAACGCCAACGAATAACGCGGATAAAATGAAATATCGCCGCAGTAAAAAGTAAAAGAGCGTTGATTGTGTTTGGCAAGCTAACCAATCCACTATTGAAAATAATGACTAAAAGTAAAGAACCCAGTGCACTTTTTTCTAACCAGTTTATTTCATTGGCTTTTTTAGTACCCGTTCCGTTTGCGGTAAACATTGGGATCACCCTACCCCCCATAATTGACATTATCATTGCCACAAGCAGAACCGCACTTTTACTTGCGGGAAAGATGGTACTTAAATTCTCTGAATACACTGAATAATGCATGACGGCATTCACCAACGTTAAAGCAATTAAAAAGGGCAAGAAGATAAGATTACGCCATAGCTTTGCTCTAATAATGGGGCGCACAAAAAAGAATGTAGCGATGGGTAGAAAAGCAATATCTAACAAACTAATTAGCCACCATGGTAAAACCATCGGAAACAGTAGTAATAATCTTGCGCTAAACCAGAGTAACACCAGCGCCAAAAGCGGACCCTGACTAATACTTTTTTGTGAGGTCCAATTTTGAACAGCGGTTAACAGAAAGCCCATAATGATGGTGCAAACAAAACCAAACAGCATTTCATGAGTATGCCACCATAGCCCATCGCCAAAAACCTCTAAGTGTAGATGACCGGAAAATAAACCTGCCCAAATAAGGATGGCAATAAGCGAAAAAAGACTTCCACACAAAAACAAAGGTCTAAAGGCAACATCAAACAATGCAAAGTTGCTAATCTTTAACGTATCTACGTTGGTTTTAGTCGTCATATTTAATTTTATCATGATTTTAAAGGTGCATATAGTTTACATCTTTAAAAAGGTCTAGTAAACTACCCTTAACATAAAGATGCATTATCAATACATCTTTATCATACGTTAATAAAACAATCATATTGAATCGCCGTTCTTGAATGGCCCGCAAATTGAAAACGTGGAGAAAATAATGGAAAATCAAGCAGCAAACTTAACGAATAAAGACGCTAAAGCACCTCTAAATGCTCAGCAAAATGATAAAACCGCTCCTGTAGCGGAAATTATAAAAAATGAAAGCACTACAGCAACACAATTTGATCCAAAAAAAGAAGGTAAGCACGGTGCAGATTTTTGTTGTGGTTCTTGCGGCGGTTAGTAAGCTTCAACTTTGTTAAAGCATTTGACAAAAGATGAATGTCTTAATTAAGCGTGTTTTTCAACTTAGGCCTAAGGCCTTTTTTGCCGCTAAAATTTCTTCGGCCATTTCAATTTTTTGCATTAGGTTACTCCTGTTTGTAAGTATCATATAGGCAGATGTCTTAGTTTTCCCAGCCTAAAGCAGGGTTTGCCCTTTAGTCACCAAGTAATCTTTGTAGTGAACTTGATATTTTAAGACAAAATAGCCGGCTAAAAATTACTATTAATGGGTACTCGGCGTAGTAAAATGGAGTATTTGATACAAACATGCTTGCCACAGCAAACCAACACAATTTCTGCTTTTACGCTATTGGCTATTGATTACTGCTGCACACGTACTAATATACTAAGGTAAGATTAGAGTGTTCATCAGTAATTTTGGAGATGCGTTAACAATGAAAAAGATTGCAGTGGTTTTATCTGGTTGTGGTGTTTTTGATGGCAGCGAAATACATGAAGCCGTACTAACCATGTTGTACATCGCTAAAGCAGGCGCAAGCTATCAATGCTTTGCACCCGATATTGAGCAAATGCACGTGCTAAATCACATGAATGGTGAAGAAATGCCGCACAGTCGCAACGTAATGGTTGAAGCTTCACGCATTTGTCGTGGTGAAATTAAACCTATTTCGCAACTGCATGCCCAAGATTTTGATGCAGTGATATTACCTGGTGGTTTTGGCGCAGCTAAAAATTTATCTAATTTTGCGACAAAAGGGGCGGCTTGCGAAATAGAAGCAAATACGCTTGTGGCATTGAAAGACTTTGCAAAGGCGAATAAACCTGCTGGCTATATTTGTATCTCGCCAGCTTTAGTCCCCTTGGTGTATCCAAAGCAGGTAAAAAGCACCATAGGCAACGACCCAGATGCCGCCAATGCCATAGAGCAAATGGGCGGTCAGCACATTGAATGCAAGGTAGACGATATTGTTTACGACCAAGCCAATAAACTTGTTACAACACCAGCTTATATGCTTGCCACGTCAATAACTGAAGCAGATGCGGGCATCAGTAAATTAGTCGCAAAAGTTATTGAGCTTTGTCGGTAGTAAAGAAGAGAAAAAAGGGGTCAGGTTCAATTTGCAACGAATACGTTGCAAATTGAACCTGACCCCTTTTTTTGGACCCCTTTTTTTGGACCTGCTCCCTTTTTTCTCTCCCTTTTTTAGTGCGCTTCTAACTCTAAAATTTGATAAATACCGTCGCGTGGTCCCCCTATATATTCTGCTGTTGCGACAATTTTTTGATTCAAAAAGAATGAATCTATTTTTATAAAAGAAAAACAACGTATATTCTCACCCTCTTGCGCAAAGCAAGGACCAAACATACATTTTACTTTCTCTAATTGAAGCGTAAGCGACACCTTATTATCTTCTAGGGGCTGAACAAATATTACAGTTCCCGTTAATATTACTTTATTGGGCGCAGCGCCAATTCCTGACATTGTTAAGCTCCTATTTAGAAAAATGCATAGAAGAATAGTCACTGCTATGCATGTTAAGTTCAATTTGCACCACCTAATTAGGTTTTTTTAGTGCGTCTGGTTTTGCTAGTTTTCGCAGACGGTGCATTAACGGCAGTTTGTGTATCTTCCGGTTCTGGAGTTTCACCACCTGCCATTGCCATGTCAGCTTGCATGTCTGGCTCTGGCTCGTTTGCATAGTGCGAGCTACCTTGATCTTCAACTAAAGAGGGCGCAGGCGCATTTGCGTTGACTGCAAATGCTTCAGCTTCGTCAACACCTTCAGGTGACGGTGCTGTGTTGAATTCGCCTGCATAACTGCGACCTAAATCTACAGGACTCGGCGCAATGCTAATATCGGCCCTAGACATATCAACGCCCGCAGGTTCAGGACCCGTGGCATCTAAGACCTGTGCACGAGCCTTTTTCTGGCTGTGTGCTTCACCAATGTGAATGTTGATGGTTTGTGCCATGACAGACTCCTAATTCAAATAAATAACGGTGATTTGATTGTTATCGTCAATGCTGCCCGATATTGTTTTACCAGAAGCATTTGCGGCATTTAGCAACATAAACATGTTGCTAGAGCCGTCGTTATTATCAGGCTTAATTTTACGCCAGCCAATGGTTTCAATGTGACCCCAGCAATTTTTAGAGTGCGGGGTTGCATAGGTACGACTTACTGCCTTGTTTGAAAAGTTCATTTTCATTCTCCTAGTTCATATACGCGATATAAAGTTTACTGTCATCAATTTGCACCGACACATTTTTGTTATATGCCTGCGCGTTTACCAACAAACCAAATACGTTGGTCACACCATCATCTGAAATATCATCAATTTTTCGCCAACCCGACCCAGCTAGATACGCCCAACAGTTTTTACTATGTGGCGTAGCATAAGTTCGTGAAACATTGACATTATTCTTCCACTCTTTTGCCGCTATACCGCCTACATTCACGCTAGCCGTGATGTTATCTCCAGACTGCGAAATTGCCGTTACCTCTATTTTAGAATCGGCTCCAGCATAGCTAGTACTATTTGGCGAAGTGGTTTTGGTAAAGGCATTGTTACTAGCTGAAGGGTAAGCGTCTGCTGCATTTCCGCTATTCGCATTGAGGTTAAGTTCGCGAAGGCCATCACATTGTTCAATATCAACCAAATAATGACTCTCATCGGTATTATTGGTCTTATTATCGTCAATATGCTCTATGATCAAGCCCTCACCCGGCAGGTGTTGGTCAAACCCTTGTTTGTTACGATTGCTCAGTAAAAAATATTCTTTACTATCAAGGCTACCAACCGGCAATTTATAAGCTTGCGCGTTGCTTGCATATGGCCTCAAATTTATTGCTTGCGCATTATTAAAAATGACCGATGGTGTTATCCAGCCGGCTCTAACTTTACACCAAGCAGTAGGATGTGCTGGCGTATTACCACCATTATTCCAGCTTCCACCTGCCATTAAGTCCCAAGCCCCCGTACCACGGCTCGAATAATCGGTGTCGTACAAGTCAGGCCAGCCCATGAGTAAATGTCCTAGTTCGTGCGACATTACTCCCACTTTGCCATTTTCAGGCGCCATAAAATAACGGTCAATGGTGACGCCATCTACCGATTTTGGTGCAATGCTCCACTTGTGCGACCAAATGTCGCCCTTATTACCACTTTGCTCGCCGCCAATGCCGGCGCAAATAATTACCAATGATTCTACGGTGCCGGTGCCAGAATTATCGTAGTTTGCGAAGTTGACGTGGGACGCTGCTAAATCAATCACATCCTCAACTAACTTTTGCGCATTACGTGGATAACTACCAAAACCAAAGTCATCGTTAGTGTAGTAATTTTTGGTTTGAGGCGCTCTGAACCAGCCGGAAGTGGGTCCCGAGCCGGCCACCTCGCCCTGTACATCAAGATTATTATAGGAAACTTCGCGATAATAATCGCGCATGCTGTTATTGCCCAACGTAAACATTAAATCAGTAAAATGACTTTTCGGGAGGGCGGCGCTTTTATCTGAAAAATCGACCAGTAAAACTAACGCTTTGCGCACGCCAACGACAGGCGCGGTGTCTAGTGAATGATTGTGTGAACGCGTTTTTGATGGCCGTCCTGTGATCAAAGCAAACGTTCTCATATCGAGTATGTCAACTTGATCAGCATCGTCCAGTGGGTTGCCTTTCATGAATTCACGTTTAGATTTATCAATCTTGTCGTGCAATTCGGGCGCAGGCGGCATTATGCATAGTTCATTACACATAGTGTTATGTCCTTATTATCTATTTGTAATCAATTTCTTCCTTTCAATATAAAAGGAATACTCACTACAGCCATTCACGCTATATTGAAATGAAGTCCGTTGTATCGTGTGAAGTACCGATCGGTTCTATCCGAATTGGTAAATATGCTTTTTGATAAGATTCATAAACATGTCCTAATGCTAGATTAGAGAACGATATGATTTGGTAAACCAAATCTGCCGTTGGAGACATCGACAGAATGTACAAATAAGTGATAACTTACATACAAAAAAGAGAGGCAACTGCACAAACACCCACTACCGTACCTATATGACCAGAGGATGGTTGAGTAAGCAGTTCTATTCTGTTCACTTCCTTTCTGAACTCAATTAAAACCTAGTAGATAAAGTCAATAATTGCAAGTTATGCGAATAAAATAAAAAAAGGGGTCAGGTTCAATTTGCAACGAATACGTTGCAAATTGAACCTGACCCCTTTTTTTATTTTAGCTTATTCACTGCTCTGCCGTTAACGATATTATCTAACCAAGCTTTTTAGCTATACAATAAACCGAGGCGCTTTATTTTTATATAAAGCGCGCTACTTTCACTATAGGCTTACGATGCTGTTAAAAACGCTAATTGCTAACATATCACTACTTTTTATTACTAGATTATGCTTCAGCCCTCGTCTACGTTTCATTTTCCTTATATTGATGAGTGCATTGCATAGTGTTAGTTACGCAGCTCAACTTTCTTTTCATTCGTCACAAAGTAGCCAAACCACTGAATTTGAATACCAGTGGGAACATAAAAATAATCAGTACCATTTAGTATTTGAAATTAATAATAAAGCCTTGTATGAAATGCCACGTTCACCAGCTAAGTATAGCCAAAGAGTATTTCAAGATAATGTTTATGTAAGGGTCATGCAGGCCGTCAAGCAAATTGATCCTAGAGTCGCTAATATTAATGTGCGCAAAAAAGGGACAGGCTTGTCTTTTAACGTAAGAAGCAGTAAACCGAACATGGCGCAAAAAGTACTCGACCAACTTTCGTTGGTGCACGATGAAGCCGAGTTACGTTATTGGCAAGATAACTTTTTGGTGCAATATAGCTCCCCCACAGGTAAAACTGGTATTCGACATGATCATGCAAAATACACGCAGCTTAGTCGCCTGAGTTTACAGCCCATAGTGATAGCAATTAAAGCCATGCAGCAGCAACCAACCAATCCTCGAGAATTTATCGAAATAGCGTTAAGCTGGATCCAATCAATTCCTTACAATCGCTTAGAAGACCGATTGTCGTCAAACGGTGCAGGGTTTATCGCACCACGCGATTTATTAATTAAAAATCATGGAGACTGTGACAGTAAATCCACCTTAATGGCAGCACTGCTACAGGCGTACAGCACAAATATTGATGTCCAAATGATTTACTTACCTAACCACGCTTTATTGGGTGTTAAAATGAACGCAGCGCAAAATGAACTCAGTATTAGTCTGAAAGGCAACGAATACGTGTTGATTGAACCCACCGGGCCCGCGCAATTAGCGATTGGTGATGTAGCTGAAAGTACGCGATTATCGCTGCGAAATCGTCAGTTTGATATGATATCTCTGTAAAGCTTAGCAATATTAACGTTCTAACTTGTTAACAAGAAACCCGCAAATACTTGCCAAAGTACACTTTCGCAATTAAGGTATCGGCTATTCGAAATAGCATAACAAGAGAAATAATAATATGAAAAAACGACAGTCACTTGTAGCACTTTGGGCAGCACTAGGTTTTTGCCTCCTTGCGCCGGTAAGCGCACCTATATATGCACAAGATGCCAATGAAGAAAGTAGCGAAAAGAAAGCATCAGATGATCCACTGAAAAACTGGGATGTACTTTCGCCGCCTATGGCCTTAAAACAAGTTAAAATCAGCACAACAGAAACCACATGGTCAAGTCTTGATATCTCTCCTGACGGCAAGCATATGGTGTTTGACATGTTGGGTGATATTTTCATCGTAGATGCTACAGGTGGAAAAGCCAAAGCGCTGACCCAAGATTTTGCATGGAATATCCATCCCGCGATTAGTCCTGATGGCACTAAAGTGGCCTTTATTTCAGACCGCGACGGCTTAACTAACGTATGGGTAATGGATATTGACGGCAGCAATCTGAAACAGATTACCAAAGAGAAGAAATACCTGATCCATGCGCCAAAATGGAGCCCCGACTCACAGTACTTAGTGGTTAGCAAAGGGATTATGTCTTCGCGTTCAATTCCTGCGGGTGAAATTTGGTTGTATCACCACTCTGGTGGCTCAGGCATGGCGATAAAGGAAAGAGTGAATGGCAAGGTTGACCAACAAAATATTGCTGACCCCTCATTTAGCCCTGATGGCCAATACATTTATTACACCCAAAATACCCTTCCAGGATCAGATTTTGAGTATAATCGAGACGCACTAAAAGGCATTTTTGCCATTACCCGCTATGACCGTGAAACCGGTAAAGAAGAACGCTACATTTCAGGTGCCGGTGGTGCGGTAGTGCCAACGCCCTCACCTGATGGTAAGCACGTTGCGTTTATTCGACGCGTAAAAAACAAAACCGTCTTATTTTTAAAAGATGTGAAAACAGGTTTAGAAGAGCCGATATACTTTGATTTAGAGCGCGACATGCAAGAAGGCTTTGGCTCTGAAGGCTATTTTGCATATTTTGATTGGACACCTAATGCTGAAAATATTGTATTTTGGACCGGTGGTAAATTCCACTCATTGAATATTGAAAGTAAAGAACTGACTACTCTAAATGTTGAGGTAGACACTACTCTGAGCTATGCCAATGCTTTGCGTTTTAAAGTGGATGTTGCGCCCAATGATTTTACGGTAAAAGCAGTTCGCTGGGCGCAAAAATCGCCCAATGGTAAGTCGGTACTCTTTCAAGCCTTAGGCAAACTCTATTTGCATGATATAAAGTCAGGTAAGGCTGAACGTTTAACCAAACAAAATGATCACGATGAATACTATCCGCGCTACTCAAGCGATGGTAAAAGCATTGTGTATACAACGTGGAACGACAAAGATTTAGGCACTATTCAAATTGTTTCTGCGCGCGGCGGTAAAGGCAAAGTAGTCAGTACTGAACCCGGCCACTTCATTGAGCCAAGCTTTTCGACCGATGCAAAGTTAATTGCGTATCGTAAAATTACCGGTGGTTATTTACTGGATCCTAAGTACTCAAATGACCCTGGCATTTATTTACTTAATTTAGATCAAAAGAAAGCCCAGCGTATTGCCGACAATGGCTTTGAACCGCACTTTGGCGCAGACAATAAACGCGTATACTTTACTGAAAACGCAATTGAGGGATACCGCGAAACGCGCTTTTCAAGCGTTGACGTAAATGGTCAAGACAAGCAAGTTCACCTAAATGGCGGCGATAAGGTTAGCGAATACAGACTATCACCCAACGGCAAGTGGGTAGCCTTTGTATATCAATTCAAAACGTATGTAGCGCCTTTTCTGACCAACGGTAAAACCGTTGATTTAGGCCCTGACATGAGTGCCCTACCGGTTAAGCAGCTGTCGGCGCGCGCGGGTAGTTATATGACATGGCGCGATGACAATAGCTCGGTGGGTTGGTCGCATGCCGCCACTTACTATGAAAGAAGTCTAAATGAAGCTTTTGAGTTTATCGCTGGCGGCAATAGCAAAAAAGCTGAAGACTTACCTGAACCTGTTGAAAATGGCATAAACGTTAGCTTTACCTACAAAACAGACGTGCCCGATCGCATTACGGCGATTGTTGGCGGCAAGGTAGTCACAATGCGTAACGCGAACACCGATCAAGAAGTTATTGAAGATGCGGTGATCATTATTGAAGGTAATCGTATTACGGCGGTAGGTAAACAGGCCGATATGAGCATCCCTAGCGATGCACTGGTAATTGATGCTAAAGGCAAAACGATTATCCCCGGTTTAGTTGATGCGCACGCGCATGGTTCTCAAGCAACAAGCGAGATTGTACCAGAACAAAACTGGAGCCAGTACTCAAACATAGCGTTTGGGGTGACCACTATTCACGATCCGTCAAACGATACCAGTGAAATTATGGCGGCAGCTGAACTCCAGCGTGCTGGCCAGCGCGTTGCTCCACGTATTTATTCTACAGGGACGATTTTGTATGGTGCAGAAGCCTTAGGCTATAAAACCATCATTGAAAGCTATGACGATGCCTATTTCCATGTACAAAGATTGCAAGACGTAGGCGCTATTTCCGTAAAAAGCTACAACCAGCCAAGACGTGACCAGCGCCAGCAAATATTGGTCGCGGCAGAAAAGCTCGGCATGATGGTAGTTCCTGAGGGCGGCGGTAAGCTTCAGCAAAATATCAGCATGTTAGTAGATGGTCATACGGGCTTAGAGCACAGTTTACCCATTGCGCGCGGTTACAACGACTTAACCCAGCTTTGGAAAGCAACCGAGTTTGGTTATACACCTACTTTTGTAGTGGCTTACGGCGGCATGATGGGCGAAGAGTACTTTTACGATAAAACGGAAGTGTGGAAAAACGAACGCCTCTTGCGTTACACACCCTCATTTTTAGTTGATGGCCGATCTATTCGACGCCCAACCGCACCAGAAAACTACTACAATCATAAAGAAGTGGCCAAATACGCTAAAACTTTACGTGATGAAGGCGTACGCGTCATGATTGGTGCGCATGGTCAACGGGAAGGCCTAGCCTCGCATTGGGAAATGTGGCTAATGGCACAAGGTGGTTTTACGCCATTTGAAGCCATTCGCGGCGCGACGATTGATGGTGCGACCCATTTAGGCATGAATGCTGACATTGGCAGCATTGAAGTGGGCAAACTGGCCGACATGGTAATTATTGATGGTGATGTGTTAGCTGACATTCGCAGAAGTGAGTATGTAAGCTACACGGTTATTAATGGTCGCGTATTTGAAAGCGCGACCATGAACGAGGTTGGCAGCGATAAAAAGCGTAATATGTTCTTCTTTGAGAATAACAATGCCTTGTTTATGCCAGAGCATACCTCGACCATGATGCAAGAAAAATCTAAGCGATTCCATTGGGTGCATTAAGCCTAGTGCGCTTGTAGCACTATTAAACATCTAAGATTGGCAAAACGCGCTTTTATCAAAGCGCGTTTTTTTTGATCCTCACTTTCTAATAGACAGCTGAATTTGCGGTCAGCGCAATTTTTAGGACAAACGCGCAATATGTCCTAAAAGTCAATATGTTTGTCCTTATTCTGTCAGTCATCAGTGCGGCTGTATCTTAGTCTACAGTCTTTAGTAATCGTTTTCACTATCAGGACGTATAGCGTGACACAAACATCAACATCCTCTATGTATCGGCAAGCCGCCATTGACGCGCACTTTCTACATCAATATGGCCAAGTATCGATGATGCCAAAGGTCAGTCAAGTTATGCTCACGCTTTTATTATCAGCTTGGGTGCTTACGGCTATCGTTTTCATCAGCACACAGCCTTTTCATGATACCGTTGAAGTAAAGGGTTGGGTTGAAACCAGCATACCGAATGTGGCCATTCGCAGCCAAGAACAAGCCGGCGTGATCGAGCAAGTCTTTGTAGAGAATGGGGATAGCGTAACAGCAGGACAGGTTATTGCCACCATTGTACGTTCACAAGGTGATGCCATGGGTAGCCAAGGTATTGCGCGGCAACAGGCTAATATTAAAGATGAACATACCCAAAACTTAGCCATTTTGACAGAAAAACGAAACGCAGTAGTCACAGAAGCTCATCATTTAACTAAACGCATTGAAGCGACTCGCCAACAGCTTACTATATTAGACGAGCATCTAAACTCACAAACCTTGCAAACCCAAAAAACTCAAAGCCGTTGGCAAGCGTTAAAAGAAATGGCCGCACTAGGCACTATTTCGGTCAGCCAATTGGAACAAAGCGAGCTTCAAATACTGTCCTTGCAACAAGGCAAGCTCGATTTATTTGTGCAATCACAGCAACTTAAAAGTGCCTTACTGGACTTGCAGCAGCGTCAACAAAGTAACGAAAATCAGCAAACGCAATACGCTCACGAACAGCAACTGCTTATTCTACAAACCGAACAAAAGCAAAACGCGCTTAGTGAGCAACTTGCATATACGGTTAGAGCCAGCGCTAGCGGTGTCATTGACAACTTGCAGGCACATGTTGGGAAAAGTGTGAGTTTTAAGCAAGTGCTCACGCAAATTTCACCTAATAATCCTTCATTTTTTGTGCGCCTGGCGATTCCATCATATCAGGCTGCATTTATTCAGCTAGGCCAGCAGGTCCAAGTTAAAGTGGACGGCTTCCCTTATCAACAATTTGGAAGTTTACGCGGCACAGTAACGCAAATGGCGAATGAAATTATTATGCCCGCTGATGTACAACACTATGCAACACCTATTAATCAAGCAGTGTATTTGATTGATATTGGCATTGACTATCAACCTGCAACCAACACACACAAAGAAATTTCATTGCGCTCTGGCATGACCATTCAAGCCAGCATTCAAAAACAACAAAAGACAATTTTAGAATGGTTATTGGCGCCCCTATTGGACACATTGACGCCGTCTTTTAATAACAAGGAAGTCAGTAAATGAGCCAAATAGACAGCAGTGCAGACTATTCTTTGAAAACAAATTGGTTTGCAAAACTTGGTTTTAGCTGGCGTAAAAAAATTACATTAGTTATGCAAGCTGAAGCAAGCGAATGTGGTATTGCCTGCCTTACCATGATCAGTAATTTTTATGGTAACGCAGTATTACTTCGCCAACTACGAAGTGCCATGCCCGCCAGCCAACAAGGACTTAATTTACAGCACATAATTGAGTACGCCGCCAGCATAGATTTGTCGTCACGTGCTCTTAAGCTTGAATTAAATGAGTTATGTGAACTACAACTGCCCGCAATATTGCACTGGAATTTTTCGCATTTTGTGGTGCTCACCAAAGTAACAGCTAAACATATTTACATTTCAGATCCAGCGATAGGAGAGCGTAAACTAACGTTTGCTGCTGCCAGTAAATGCTTTACCGGTATTGCACTAGAGTTAACACCAAACCACACATTTGTAAAAACAAAGACAAGCAGCACCTTATCGCTGTGGGATTTTGCAAAGCCAATTAAAGGCGTTAAACGCCAAATTCTGTTATTAATAGGATTGTCTGTACTCATTCAACTTTTTGCTTTGGCCTCTCCCTTTTATATGCAGACGGTTATAGATAAAGTGGTGCTCACATCCTCGGCATCATTGTTATCGGTATTGGCTATGGGTTTTGCTTTACTACTAATTATTGAAACCTTCACCGAATGGCTGCGCGAAATAGTGATTTTGCGGTTTTCCAATTTGTTTAATTTACATGTCTCAAGTAGTGTTTTAAGCCATTTACTGCGCTTACCGCTAGATTATTTTCAGCGCAGGCATATGGGCGATATTGTCAGTCGATTTGGTTCACTGCAGCCTGTGCGGGAAATTTTAACGAAAGGTCTTGTCACCGCGCTCATTGATGGCTTATTAAGCATTGTTACCTTAATAGTGCTACTGATGTATTCAGTAAAGTTAACCTTAATTGTAGTAGCCATTGTGTTGGTGTATAGCCTAGCCAGATGGTTACTGTTTTACCCTGTTAAACAGCTTAACCAACAAATACTGGAGTCTGACGCCCAGCAACAAACTTTTTTCATGCAGTCTATTCGCGCCGCACGCACCATTAAATTAGCCAATACCGGGGCAAGTACACAAGCTAAGTGGTTAAACTACTTTATAGACAACACCAATCAACGCATTCGTTTAGGACAGTGGAACATTGGATTTTCGAGTGTAAATAAGCTCTTGTTTGGTGCTGAAAATCTAATTGTGGTTTATGTGGCGGCGGGCTTGGTCATGCAAAATGAATTTAGTATCGGAATGCTGTTTGCTTTTGTGAGTTATAAAACCCGTTTTGTAGGTGCATCGGCCAATTTAATTGAGCAGTGGATTGAATACAAAATACTAAATGTTCACCTTGCCCGGCTTGAAGATATTGTGCACCACCCCACTGAAAATAACGACCGCGACCTGCTTTTAGACAATCATGCGCAGCATAAACTCCTCACTTCAAGAACACATACTCAGCTGGGTGCAAATTTAGACATTAAAGACTTGGGCTTTCGTTACCATAGCAATCAAGCGTTTTTATTTGAACAACTTACCCTTAATATTGAAGCCGGTGATTTTATTGCCATTGTCGGCCCAAGTGGCTGTGGCAAAACCTCGTTATTGTTGTGTTTGTTAGGACTGACTTCGCCAAGTCAAGGCAATATTGTATTTAATGGCGCTCGGTTTTCACCACAAACGCGCCAGCAACAAAAAATAGCCGCGGTGATGCAAGATGATCAATTACTTAGCGGAAGTGTGCTTGACAACATTAGCCAATTTGCGGAACAAATTGATATTAACAAAGCCGTGCATGTTGCCAAGCTTGCCTGTGTCGATGCCGACATCATGGCAATGACCATGCAATACCAAACGCTTATTGGCGACATGGGCGACAGCTTAAGCGGCGGCCAAAAACAACGCATACTGTTAGCACGCGCTCTTTATCAGCAACCCGATTTACTGGTGCTTGATGAAGCAACCAGTCATTTAGACGTGCACACCGAAGCGCAAGTATGCGCCAATTTAAACACCTTAAACAGCACTATCATTATGGTCGCGCATAGGCCACAAACTATTGCTACGGCGAAAAAAGTTTACGCTTTATCGTTATCTGGTCTGACTGAAATCAGTTATTCAATCGATAATATTCACCCCCAAAAACCTTAAACAAATAAAGGAATATACTAATGCTAAATAATATAGACGTACTATCAAATAGAGAAAAACAGATTGCTCATAAAATTATGGACGGTTTGCCAAACAAGCTTATCGCCTGCGACTTATTTATAAGCGAACGCACGGTAAAGTTTCATTGCGCCAATATTTATCGCAAGCTAGACATACGTAACCGCCACGCTTTAGTAGCGCAGTATTACCGAGAGCTAGTCAATAACGATTAATACGCAAGTGAACGTTTCACCTCACGTTAAAATCAACACTAGCATGCTGCGATTTTAACTTTTAACTGGGGTGTGTTTGCGAGGTTCCCGCTGTTGCGCAGCGCGAAGTACTATTGTTGTCCCCTTTTTTGCGTAATGTATAAATTCATCCGCATCATTGGTAATATAACTAACTCCCTTTAATACTTATGGACTGATATGTTTGTTTTGATACTGCATTCCAGCATCGTCTCTTTATCTTTACTTCGAATTTTATCAAGAGACGATATGTCGTCAACTTCACGACTAGCATGGTTCATGATAATCATCACACTGCCTATCATTGGCATTGGCGTCTACTTTCTGTTTGGAGAAATAAATCTTGGCTCTAGTGCTAACACAAAAGCCAAGAGTGTATATGCGCTAATTAATAAAGAAGGAGGAGACGCACTGGGACAGCCAGAAAATCTTTCTCAAATTGACGTTGCCTATCGTTCTGCGTTTGCTTACGCCGCCTCCATTAATGGCTTTCACACGACACTAGGAAACACAGCCCAACTCATGCCCGATGCCGCTACCGCTCGATCTCGCCTATTGGATGACTTGAACCAAGCACAGGTCTCTATTAATGTGTTGTACTACATTTGGCTACAGGATGACACCGGTAATAGTGTAGCGCAGGCCATTATTGAAGCGGCCAAAAGAGGCGTAGACTGCAGAGTCATGGCAGATGCACTGGGCTCTTATGCATTAGTAAAATCAGCACTATGGAAAGAGATGAAACTGGCAGGCGTGAAAACATCTATCGCTTTACCTTTCAATAATTTAATTAAAACCATGATCATGAGTCGTTTTGATTTGCGTAATCACCGCAAAATCACTTTAATCGACAATAAAATAACCTACTGCGGAAGTCAAAATTGTACTGATCCAGAGTTTCGTTCAAAGCCGAAATATGCCCCTTGGATAGATATATTAATACGCTTTGAAGGCCCTGTGGTTGCACAAAACCAATTGCTCTTTGCAGAAGACTGGTTGATACATGAAGACGATGATCTTAAAAACTTTGCAGCTGATGCACAGCCCAAAGCAAATGGCTTTATGGCGCAAGTGTGGGGCGATGGACCTACCATTAGGCCTTATGCCACCCCACATCTTTTTTCAACACTGTTTAGCGTGGCTCAGCACACGCTAGTTATCACAACGCCCTATTTTGTGCCCGGCCGCACTTTGTTGGAAACAATGTGTGCTACTGCGTACAGAGGGGTTAAGGTAATGCTGATAATACCCAGTAAAAATGATAGCTGGATAGTGCATGCCACCAGCCATAGCCACTACAAAGAATTACTAGAATCGGGAATAGAAGTATATGAGTTTGAAGGTGGCCTTCTGCATTCTAAAACGGTCACAATAGATAATAAAGTAGCGCTAATTGGCTCATCCAATTTAGATATGCGCAGCTTTAATCTAAACTATGAAAACAATATTTTGCTGCAGGATGAAAGTTTGACAAAAGCCATAAGGCAGCGTCAATCAGACTATATCGCCTCATCTAAACGCATTCACATGGCAGATGTCGATGCTTGGTCTTTACCTCGACGTATTTGGCAGAATGTTATCGCTACCATTGGCCCGGTATTATAGTCAATAAGTGATCAATGACACACACTTTCTACGCTAGAAAAAAGCAAGCCGCTGAGCTTGAAAAACACTAATCGCCTCGGGTAACTTCATAAAACAAATCTACAGCACTTTCGGTACCGCTTTTTGCCTCAAGATAAAGCTTAGGCAGCAGTTGATACTTTAAAATGACCTCACTAACTTGGTCGAACACACCCACGCCGTAGGTTACCTGAATATTGTCTGATAAACGTCCGGTAAGCTGAACTTGGGTATTATCTCCCTGACCAGCAGTTTGTAAATTCAGCGAATTAAATCCTAAACTTTTACCCAGTTTATTAAAGCCACTATCGCTATTGCCAACGCCAAAGCTAACTAGCGCGTTTACCAAAAACACGTTAGTTGAAGTGCCCTCACCTCCATCTAAGTCGGTGCCATTTAATAAATAAGATAATTGTCTTGCTTGGATCATGGTTGGATCGGAAAACAACTCAACCTTTGGCATCACCGGATTGCCGCTTATGCGAATACCCGCTTCTACATTATTTTCAGTATTTAAGGGATTTCGTATTGCGGTAATATCAAACTGGGGCAAACTAGGTGCACCATTAAAGTAAATAGAACCTTCTCGTATTTGTAGCTTTTGACCATAGGCCTCATAACTGCCGCTTAGTACATTAATAGAACCATTTACATAGGTTTCCAGAGGTCTGAATTCATTCGTTTTGACGCTTCTTTCTTGAATCACTTGTACGCGTAAATCACCGCCTAAACTGGCTTCTAAATCGAATGCTTTCACTGCCACTCGCTTCAATTTAGAAGGATCAAGCACCACCCGTACGTCAATATCCAGACCAATAGGAACAATGGGAGGTGGCACGGGTTGGCCAATAATAATTGTGTCACTTGATTGCGACTTTGCACTTTCGGGTAAATCTGTCACGGCAATTTGTGCATTGGGGATGATAATTTCACCTTTCAAGCTGAAGTTATCGGGATCAACTGCAAAGGTCAAACTTGGCGACACCAGCACTTCATTTTTGTTGAATGCCAGTTGCATGCCCGCGCCTTTCAATTCGCCATTAAACGCAATCGTCTCTTCAAAAGTAGCGGTACCGTTATACTGCGCTGTACCAGAACCTAATTCAAATTCCCCATCAATTTTTGTAATATTATCAATTACTTCAATCGTCTGATTAAAATTGGTCACTGGGTAGGGGTACTGCTCTAAATATAATGCAGCGTCGTTAACGAGTAGTTGACCGTTAACCATAGGCTCTGTCAGGGTGCCATCGAATAGCAAATTGCCCTCGATTTTACCCGCTAGCTTTTCCACTGTTGGAATAAATCGCTGTAAAGGAGACAATAAAAATTCATCTATTTGCAACTGACCTTTATGCGTTCTATTTTCGGGATCAAGCGCTAATTCAGACCGAAAACCTATCGCTCCGGTATCTTTGGTTCCAGCAAAAATATTCGTTTTTAAAATTTCATCACTTAAACTCACATTAGCCACTATCGCGACTAAGTCGATAACGTGATTTGTGGAAATCAATTTCGCTTGCGTGACCAAAGAATATGCATCGGCCTTAATTCCTTTGTTTGGCGTATAAATAACATCAACTTCTGTATTCAGCGGGATGCTGGTGCCTTTCTGAACAATATCTGGAAAATAGTGAAGCAAGGCTGTGTTGGCGTTATAGTTAATGCTTGCAGCAAATTCCGCTTGTTGCAAAGTATAGGTGGCTTTTTCTACACATAAACCCTGTGGTTTATTAAACTTACGGCTTACTTGTTGCTCAGCATTGTCATTTTGTTTGGTCGATAGCCAGCAATGCGATTTTATGTAAGCAGAATCAGGTGAAGCTTTGATGCCCGCGGGCTGATTCAGTACCCAACTATCAAAGGCAGAAGAAAACACTCCTTTTTCCCACATACCTTGCCAGCGCCAATTTTGTTCCTGAACAAAGGCTTCACCCGTGAATGTATGACTCAATGAATACTCGGGATGCGTTAAATCAAGCTGTAGTTCATGTGCTTTTAAATCGCCCTTAGCGGCAATATCAAGCTGCTGTGCAATTAAGCTTTCAGCCCAAATTTCACTTGCCTTTAAAACGATATTAGACTGCCAGTCGTTGGCAATATCTACATTTAGCGTCAAATTTGCCTGATTAACGCGTATTTGATTAAAACGCAACATATCAATATTGGCATTAACATCAACCGTCGGCGCATCTATTTTCCCATTGACTTGGGCGTTTGCGGTAATAACACCCGAGGCTTGCGGATATAGAGTCGCTATATCATTTAGTTGAATATCAAATACTAGCTTGCCTTTAGTATTCGCTAAAGTGCTGTTATCTGGCAATTGCTTCGCGCTCAAGCCTGTTGGCAGTGCAAAGCTGCCCTTAGCGGTGACTTTATTAACCCCCTGAGAGAGAGACAAGGAGTTCACTTTCAACAAACCACTTTTATTAATATCAACATTACATAATAATGCTAAGTCGTAGCCTTGCAACTGCCCCTTAATGTTTGTACAGATTAAGTCTCCCCATATTTGAGCGGGAGTGACCTTAGCATTTAGCTTTATCTGACCATCAAGTTGAGAGTTCATGTTGGGCAACAAAGGTTGTAGCTGCAAACCTGTAAAGTTGACATTAGCCCCAACGTCAAGACCGTCGTTGTTATCAATAGTGTCTAACTTTACAGACGCATTAGCATCTAAGTTGCCTATGTCACCGCTAGTGCTTAATTTTGAGATAACAAAACTTTTGTTGTTAAGCGAAAGTTCACCTTGCAGATTAAGTTCGCTGGCATGCTCACTTTTTATAATAGCGGTTGATGCAAGTTTATACGCTTGCGTGGTTCCTGCTAACGCTAGCTTTGCCGATTCAATAGGTATGTCTATGCCGGGAAACCATGCATTTACATAAGATGAATATTGTTTAGCTTGTACATCTATGTCAACCGGCAGGTTTGCTTGCGTCAGGTCTAACGATGCACTTAAGCTTGCTATATTTTGTCTTTGCCTACCGGCATTTATCGTCATTTTAGCAGCTTGTGTATTACCACTTAATTGCAACTCAAATGTTTCAGCTTGCTTACTTGTTAACGCTTTGTTGGGTCGGGCAAGAACAATAATTTGCGTTTGATATTGATTTGCTATATCAATTTTTATATCAGCTTCTACATTTGCCACTAGCTGTTCCAAGGGCGTGCTCGAAAAATTAGCACTCACTTTTTGTTGACTTATTTGCGCAACCAACTTGGTATTGTTAGTACAAATGTCATCCACTTGTTTAATACAAAATTGCTTTATCAACACATCTTTTGCAGCTGCGTTAATAGGCACAAATACTTGCGGAATTTGAATTGCTTGATATGAATAATTTTTTAACGAGCTTAACAGTTCTTGCAACGTATTTTGCTGGCTGGGCGGCGCAGTTTTGGGCAAAGTTTCATCAATAGGTAAAAATAAAGTGCCTTTGTCTACATGTAATTTACTTAATTGTAGGCGTGAAAACATTGATAGGCTGGCACTAAGTTTAGTCAGCGACACTATGGGTTGTTTCACGGCATTTTTAGATTGCTTGTTTAGGGTAAATTGCGCAATTTCGAATCTTTTTAATGAGGCTGCTACTGGCAGTTCAATATAGTCAGTTAAGGGTTCTGACGCAGGCGTAGGTTCAAGGTCGTTTTCGAGTAAAGAAACCTCTACGTTTTTAGCCGTAAAGCTCTCAACACAAGCTTCTCCTAAAAAAAAGCAGTTAAGATCAATATCTACATTAACTTGAACTGCGTTGAGCACTAGCTGCGGGGTTTCAAACTTAATGTCGCCAAGCGTTATGCTTGAGTAAAAACTGCCTTTTACCTTGTCAATTTGCAAACCCTCTTGGTCATTCGCAAACTTAACCAACGTATTTACGCCCAAAGGCGACAAGGCAAGCATTACAATGATAACAATCAGCGCCAGCAAACCTAAAAATGCATACGCGAGATATTTTGTAATACTAAAAGCGCTCGATTTCAAGCTCATACTTACAACCCCGGCCCAATAATAATGTGTAGCCAATTTGTTTCATAATCGGAATTTCCACTTGCCAGATATACCTGCACATTACCGATAGGTGACAACCAGTGCACGCCTAGCCCATAACCTACGACGGTATTACTGGCGAACTTTTGACTAGCACTGCCCGCATCTACAAACGCGGCCACTCGCCAATTTTGAGCCACTTTAAACGCATATTCGACACTGGCCACAGATAAGTACTTGCCGCCTACAAGTTCATCTACTAATTCACCATCGACTTCGATTTTCCTGATATCTGACACTTCGTTATAACCATATCCACGGATGCTTTGGTCGCCACCTGCAAAAAATCGCTGTGATGACGGTACACGGGAAAAATTATTCGTAGATATTGCGCCGGCATCAGCACGCACTGTAAAACGATGGATTCCATACTCACGAATCCACTTTGTTCTCGCTAAAATTTTGACGAAGTCTATGTCAGACAACAAATCTTTACTCGCAAACTGCACGGTAAGTTGTTGACGATCGCCCCAATTTACAAAAATATCACCGTCTTTACGGGTACGGTTTATTGTAAATCCGGGCATGACGAGTCTGGTGCTTTGCCTTTCTTGCAAACCTTGTATAAAAGATTCTTGTTCAACTTTTAAAAAGCCAATTTTATCCCATCCTTCATCTTCTTTTGCGCCCCACTGACGTAGCACTTCAAAGCTAATAGTGTCACTTTCAGTTTGGTTTTCGTCCGTTTGTTTCACGCCTACCCGATAGCTCAAAAAATCTTTAAGCGCATTCTCTTTAGGAATTCGGTAGTCGAGCGTTAACGATTTACGCGGGTTGGATAAGTATAAGTTTGAACCCAAAGAGTGTCCTTTTGAATTAACCCACGGCCTATCCCAATCAATACTAATTCTGGCTTTGGTGTCGGTTGAAAAGCCTATGCCAAACTTATACAGGTCGCGTGGTTTTGGCTTTAAAATAACTTCTATAGGCACGTGTTTATTTACCGATTTTTCAGCGTTGGCTCGAGCAATCGCGTTTTCAAAATAACCGGTACTGGCTAAATCAATGGAGTACTCTCCAATTTTAGATTGATCAAAAAATTCACCCGTTTTAAACGGCTTCACACTAGCGGCCACATTTTGACCGCGGGTTTCTTGCAAAAATACCACATCACCAAACCGATAGCGCTCGCCTAAGGTGAACACCCAATGAATAGTGGCCGTACTTTGATTCACGGTATCCGACGGAGTGATGACGAGTTTGTGCAGTAAAAACTTAAAGTCGAAGTAGCCATACACTATTGCAAACGTGGTCATTTGACTTTTAAGCTTGTCGTATTGACTATGGTTCAGCGGTTTGTCTTGTGTGGTAAGTAGGGCTTCAAATACGCCTTTTAATTTTATCGGCATGGCTACAGGAAGCTTATTTACCTTCTCTGCAACACGGTTAGGCGCTGAGGAGTTATTTTCCTGAAGGCTGTCTGTTTGCAAAATATCACTTTGCACGACAACTCTCGTCACCATGGTTCTATCATTTAATTTGATATCTATAGTCACTTTGCTTTGTTGCGATTCATTTGTGCCTAATTCGACTTGAATACTGGCGTTGTAAAAGCCAAAGGCCTGCACTGCTTTTTTCGTTTCCGCCGTTATTTTTTGAGTGTAGTCGCTTATGTCAAACTCGGTCACTGGCTTACGCACATCTTTTAGATAGATATTAATATTATTGCGCACGTCAGAGTCTTCAACACCATTGATCACAAATTCTACCGTTTGTGCATTGGCGCTAGTTATGCTTAACAGACCTAACAGCGTGATGAGTAATAGCCACGTTTTTTGCTTACATACGCCCACAATATTCCTTTTTCTTTTATTCCGGCCTATTGGTCAGTTACGCAATAGAACTTGCTTCGGTACTATAATAATCACTGCAAGGACGCAGCATTTAGCACAAGGATGTGACATTCATTCAAGCCTTGTTTGAATAGCACATTTTAACACTTTCAGTCAATAACCACTACGGAGAGTTACTATGAAAACTCAAACAACGCAATTATCACTACTTCAAACAAACTCAGTTTCAGGCGGAAAAAGTTTATCTATCGAGCATGTGCTCGACAATAGCCCTTATACATTGATGCCCGCTACACCCTTTACGCCAGCAATAACACTTCCTAAAAATAAGCACATCACTCAGGCATTACGTGAAACAGGTGGTCTGTTCGATATTGTAGGATAGCCAATCCACCTAACCACTTTCGCTGCGAGGTCTTGTTTTGACCTCGCTTGTTTTCATTGTAAACAATAGCGACTTCATATGCACCGTCCACAAACTAAGATAGGCCTAATATTAGGTGATCAATCCTCAAAAGAAGTTCAATCTATTTGTCAAGAAATTACCCGCCAAGGCTATTTGACGATAGTCCTTGATAGTCGGTATATTCTCCGCGATCTCAGTATTGAGTATTTTGTCAACTCGCAAACCTTGCGGCTCATTATCAAAGGTCATGCCATTGATATAAACCAAATTAGCGGCGTATATTGGTCAAGCATAGAAATGCCAACATTCAAAAGCGCCAGCACTGCAGCACAAGCATTTACTAGTAATATACTGACCGAACCAAGTATGGACTGTGCCTGTTTATTACAGCTTTTATTTAGTTACGATCATATTAATTGGGTAAATAGCTTTCGTGCCATTCAGCTTCATCGGTTAAAACCCAAACAACTCGCATTAGCACAAGGTTTAGGGGCAAATATCCCGCCTACTTATGTTGGCAACCATGCACCTTCGATCTCTCAATTTTTAGCTCAGCATCCTGCGTCTATTATTAAGCCTGTTTTTGCAGGCGGGCATACGCAGCTTGTACCTGAACGAATACATTCAGTTGAAAACATCAGCAAATGGGCGAATTATCCGTTAACGCTGCAAGCCTATATTGGCGGAAAAGATGTGCGCACCTATGTTATCGGCAACTTTTTAATTTCTGCAGTGGTTAATCAGAACGCTGACAATGCCGATACTGCGACAACGAAAACCTGCATAGACTATCGAGAAGCCGACATTGTATCTTTAACGCCCATTACTATGCCCGTAACCTTGCAACAATTAGCTATTCGAATAATGCGGGCGTTTCATATGCAATATACTGCCATAGATTGGCGACTGACGCCTGAAGGAGATTGGATATTTTTAGAGGCAAATCCCGCGCCATTATTCGTTCATGCTCAGGCACAGTTAGGTGCTGAAATTGATCGCGCGATTGTGGATTTGATGTTTGCATAAAAAAACGCCTAACGAAATACAGCTTAGGCGTTTAGAATTTTAACTGGGAGTTAGTCCTGACAAACCGCGCTTACAAAATGAAACGCGATAAATCTTCGTTATCAACTAACGCTTGTAGATGATCATTTACGTAGGTGTCATCTATGGTAAAGGTCTCTCCCGATCTATCGGAAGCTTCAAACGAAATTTCTTCCATTAAACGCTCAAGTACCGTGTGCAATCTTCTTGCACCAATATTTTCGGTTTTTTCATTTACCTTAAACGCAGCTTCTGCAATACGCTTAATACCAGACTCGGTAAAGTTAATCGTGACGCCTTCAGTTGCGAGCAAGGCTCGATATTGCTCGGTTAACGACGCATCGGGTTCGGTCAAAATCCGAATAAAGTCTTCGGTGGTTAACGCCGACAGTTCAACACGAATGGGCAAGCGCCCTTGTAGCTCGGGAATAAGATCTGAAGGTTTCACCATGTGAAACGCGCCCGATGCGATAAACAAAATATGATCGGTTTTAACCATGCCATGCTTAGTCGACACGGTTGAACCTTCCACTAAAGGCAGTAAATCGCGCTGAACACCTTCGCGTGATACGTCGGCGCCACTGTTACCCTCACGCTTACAAATTTTGTCTATTTCATCCAAAAACACAATGCCATTTTGCTCTAATGACTCAATCGCGCTTTCTTTCAAATCTTCTTGATTGATAAGCTTAGATGACTCTTCTTCAACCAATAATTTAAACGCATCTTTAATTTTTAACTTTTTCTTTTTCTTCTTATCACCCGACAAGTTCTGAAACATACCTTGCAATTGATTGGTCATTTCTTCCATGCCTGGAGGCGCCATAATTTCAACACCTACTTGTGGTAGAGCTATATCAATTTCAATTTCTTTATCATCTAGCGTGCCTTCGCGCAGTTTTTTACGAAATACTTGACGCGCGCCTTTTTCTTGGCTTGGCTCTTTTTCGCCATATGAATTTTCTGCAGGTGGAATTAGGATGTCAAGAATTCGGTCTTCGGCAGCTTCTTCGGCACGAAATTTTACCTTAACGGCAGCCGATTCTTTAGTCATCTTCATCGCTATGTCGGCTAAATCACGAATAATAGAATCGACTTCTTTACCCACATAACCGACTTCAGTAAATTTAGTCGCCTCTACCTTTATAAAGGGTGCATTCGCTAACTTAGCTAAGCGACGGGCGATTTCCGTTTTACCTACCCCAGTTGGTCCAATCATCAAAATATTCTTAGGGGTGACTTCTTGACGAAGCTCGGGCGATAACTGCATTCGTCGCCAACGGTTACGTAATGCAATGGACACCGAACGTTTAGCATCGGCTTGACCAATAATATGCTTATCTAAAGCATGTACAATTTCTCTGGGCGTCATCTCAGACATAATATTTCCTATAAAAAAGTGTGCTAGGTAGCAAAGGGCTTAATATTCAAGTGTTTCAATGGTTTGATTGCCATTGGTGAACACGCAAATATTGCCTGCAATAGTTAGCGCTTTTTGTGCGATTTCTTGGGCACTTAGTTCAGTGTTTTCTAATAATGCAGTTGCTGCTGCTTGGGCATACGGACCACCAGAACCAATCGCGATAAGATCGTTTTCGGGTTGGATAACATCGCCATTTCCGGTGATTACAAAAGAGCCGGTATGATCGGCTACCGCTAATAATGCTTCAAGCTTACGCAGCGCACGGTCGGTTCGCCACTCTTTGGCGAGCTCTACGGCCGCGCGAGTTAACTGTCCCTGATGCATTTCAAGCTTACTTTCAAAGCGTTCAAACAAAGTAAACGCATCGGCAGTGCCACCGGCAAATCCGGCGATGACTTTGTCGTGATATAAGCGCCTAACTTTACGCGCATTACCTTTCATTACCGTGTTACCAAGCGATACTTGGCCGTCGCCTGCAATAACAACTTGCTTGCCTCTGCGAACTGATACAATTGTGGTCATTCTTTTCTCCTACCAAAACGCATTTATGGACGTTTGTGAACACAACAATCCCAATAACGTGCGTAAGCAAGCTATTGGGATAAGTTGGAATTTACTTCATTGTAAATAAGGTGGGGGAAATATTGGACTTTTCAAGTCACTTTTTGAAGTTAAGGCCTACCAAATTTTACAACCGTTAATTTTGCCTTTGCGCAATTGATGACGATGCCGCTCGGCTGCACGTTTATGCTCGTATGGACCTAATACCACGCGATACCACAGGCCATTGCGTCCGTCACTGGTTAATATTCGAGCTTCTAGACCTTGAAAGGCAATTTTTGCTCTCAACTCTTGTGCGCGTTCTTGGGTTCTAAATGATCCGCACTGCATAATATAGTCTTTGCTACTTTCGAGCGGGCCAGTCGCATTAACCTCTACTGAGAAATCGGGCAGTGCGTCGATATATTCCCATTCTTCTTCACCTAATACCGGCAATGGCGCTATTTTTTCAAGCTTGTCGCTGTCGTTTGTGGCCGCTTGATTGGTCACATCGATACTTTCGATTTCACCGTTAGTTGCCGCGGGAGCATCAGCTTCGCCGCCCGCCTGTAGCTTGTATAGGCCATATACGAAGGCCGCGACTACTAAGACAGAGAGCAACATACGCAGCCATGGTGGCTGTGTCTTAGCTTCTGTTTTTCGTTTTGTCGCCTGATTCTTATTATTTGCCCGGGGGCGCTTTACGTAATCTTTAGAAGCCATTTGAGTTTTATTCTTGTCGTCGTGTAATTAATAGACCGTCAACGCGGCCTGATAGTATAGGAAATTTAATCAGTAATTGCTTTAGTTTTTAACTAAAATCGGTAGGCATAACATCAATCGCCCATCTTAACTTCGGCGCTAACTTGTGTTTACTTAAGGCTTCTTTTACTTGCGCCAGCGCTTTATTTAAATATTGGTATGAATGACTTTGCGCAACCGTGATAAAGCGATAGCGCATTTGTTTTTTTTCAACCCCTGCTGGGAACGGGCCAATATAGTGAAGCTGCTGAAACTGACCAAGCAATTGATTGGCGTATTGCATGAAGGTCATAATGATCTCTTTATCGGCATGTGCGACGCGAATGGCAACTTGCCATTGCGCGGGCGGTAACTTTGCGGCAATACGTTCTTGTAGTAATAATCGTGAAAAATGTGCATAACCATTATTGACTAAGTCTTGTAGTAAAGGATGCCCTACTTGATAACTTTGTAACCAAACCTCTCCCGATTTGTTTGCGCGCCCAGCCCGCCCGCTAAACTGGGTCACTAATTGAGCAAGCTTTTCTGGTGCTCTAAAATCACTGCTAAATAAAAAAGAATCGACATTAAGAATTAGCGCGAGTGTCACATTTGGGAAATGATGTCCTTTGGATAATATTTGCGTGCCTACCAACAGTTGATGTTTGTTTTGATTAATTTCACTTAGCAGAGTATTTAGCTTACGTTTACCGCGCGTTGAGTCGCTATCAATTCGCACACACGAATAGGCACTAAAACGCTGGCTTAAAAAGCGCTGTATTTGCTCGGTACCAATGCCTTGGGTCGTAATGTTTGACGAGTGGCATTGGCGACACTTATGAATGTAAGTGTGAAATTGACCGCATCTGTGGCACTGTAAGTTCTGGCTGCTTAAATGCAGCGTATAAGGGGTATCGCAATCGTTACAGGTTTCAACATGCCCACATTGTTGACATATAAGCGCTGGCGCATAGCCGCGCCTATTTACATATACCAACACTTGATTCCCTTGTTTTAACTGCTGTTCTATGCGAGTGAGTAAGCTAGGGGCAATTCCCGCCTCAAGCGGTAAGCCCGTTAAGTCAATTAAGCGCAGCGCTGGCATGCTAGCATTGCCTGCCCGCATGGTAAGCTGAAGGTGATGATATTTTTTGCCAAGTGCATTGTGCAAGCTTTCTAATGATGGCGTAGCGCTGCCTAGAATCAAACTTATTTCTTCTTGCTTAGCGCGGTAGGCAGCTATGTCACGCGCATGATAACGCAAACCATCCTGTTGTTTAAACGACTCGTCGTGTTCTTCGTCCACTATAATCATACCGGGCTGCGCGAGTGGTAAGAACACTGCCGAGCGTGTACCAATAATAATACCCACTTGATTGTACTTTGCTTGCAGCCAAACTTTTAAGCGCTCATGATCGGTTAAGGCCGAGTGCCACACACTCACGATATTGCCAAAACGTTGTTCAAATCGTTTTACCGTTTGCGGCGTTAAGCCAATTTCAGGCACCAAAATTAATACTTGCTTACCTTGCGATAAAGTTTTTTCAATAACCTGCAGGTATACTTCAGTTTTACCGCTTCCGGTTACACCTTCCAGCAAAAACGTGGTGTATTGATTAGCTTGATTAATACTTGCAATGGCTATAGCTTGTTCTGGGTTAGCGCGTTTCTTCTCACCTAACATTAGGTCTGCCGGCCACGTATTTTGTGCAGGTGCTTGGGTTTTTATTTCAGCTAAAGATTTTTCAATTAGACCTTTTATTATGCTAGGTGAAAAATCCTTTTTGACGTTTAATAATTCTATGGGTTTATCGCACAGCGCCGCGTAAAGTTCTGCCTGTTTTTTACTTCTTGATAAAGATGCTACTGTTTCCTCATTAGCGTTATTAGCGTTACTGGCGAGTAAAAATTCTAGCTTGGGTGGCTCGGAAGACGTGAAATCATAGCTTGTTAAGAGCTCCCCTTCATGAGTAGATGCTTGTTCTGACGTTTTGCGGCAGTTACGCAACAACTTAGGCAACATAGCCACAAAAACTTCACCTAAGGGATATAGATAAAAACTAGCAATCCATCGCGCTAAGGCAATTTGAGAAGGCGTAAATATAGGTTCTTCATCTAATAGAATATGCGCCGGTTTAATTTTTTCTGGATCAAAGTTAGTTGATTCACTAACATCCATAACAATGCCCACTATGGCTTTTTTGCCAAAAGGAACCGCTACTCTGTTGCCAACGTGATAATGATGGATGTCTTTATGCGCAATTGAATACTCAAACATTTGCGGCAAAGGCACAGGCATCGCCACTGTGATATAAGCGGTAGTATCGTAAGGCATGCCTGATGTACTCAAGGGAAAAAAGACCTCAGAAGTTAGGATTAGTAAAAGGTTTTCAATCAGTGCGTTCTTGCATCATTGAGCGCTGGATAAAGGTAGCTTGTGTCATTTTATATAAAGTAGCATATTATGTAACTCACCCATACTGTTCTTACATACAAAGTCTTTTGTATGCTTTATATAAGAGCATCATGCATAACAAAAACGCTTGCTCATATAGTATTATTTGTATAAACTGCGCGCTCAAAATTTTCGAGTTCAGATTTTCTGACCTCACTTTTAATTAACATCGCTTGGTGTGCAACTTCGGGTTGTATAGCGAGGCGGCCTACACAATATAGGTATTCCATGAAAGCTGATATTCATCCTAAATATGAAGAAATGACCGCCACTTGTTCTTGCGGTAACGTAATCAAAATACGCTCTACTTTAGGCAAAGACATGAACCTTGACGTATGTTCTGCTTGCCATCCATTTTACACAGGTAAGCAACGTAACGTTGATACCGGTGGCCGTGTAGATCGCTTCAAGAAGCGTTTTGGTGCTATTAGTAAAAAGTAGTAATAACGCAGAAAAATTTGAAAACCGTGTATACACTGTGTACACGGTTTTTTTTTGCCCTATTACTTATATTTGTAAAACTTCATTTCTTATATGACAGTAATTATTAATATTTCGCTAATTTTTGAACGGAAACATTCACCTTTTGGACATAAATAATTATTCGTTTAAGCACCGTTTAAATACCGCGGTAACCTTGCAAATTAATTGAAAATGCGGTTATTTTGACAGTTAGCTACCAAGCATAAAAAATTATCAAGTCCAATATAATCAACTCATCAAGCCAGAAAAATTTAGTTATTAAAGAGAGGTTCAAAGCGACTAAAATTACAAAGTAGTGAAAACTTTACATCTTCACAACAAAAGTTTGAACTTTTGATAAAAAGACTAATGATCAGACCAGTTGCACCTAACATACTGCTAGCGTTAGCAATTCTACTAGAAATAATTTTACAAACTCATAAATTATATTGAACTTACTGAAAAACCGGCAAACATTAGGTTGACCGCGGTATGCGCTTATGTTTACTATCCGTCACGAGATTTTTTCTCTCTCGACACAAAAAAAATCGTAAAAACGATTAATTTTTCACTATTTATAGTGCTCTAGGGAGACATTAAATGTTTACAAATACAAAAATTTCTAAGTCAATAAGACTTGCCTGCTTGTTTGGTGCTGCTTCTACAATCGGATTCGCTGGAACTGCGGTCGCACAGCAAGCCGGTGCTGACGCGGTAGAAAAAATTCAAGTTACTGGTTCACGCATTAAAAGAAGCGACCTTGAAGGCGCATCTCCAGTAATTAGTATTACTGCTGCCGATATAAAATTAGAAGGTGACTTTACGGTTGCAGACGCTTTACGCAGCAGTTCACTGAACTCGTTTGGTTCTTTCTCTGAACGTTCAGGAAGCTCAGCTCAATCACAAGCAACTATAAATTTACGTGGTGCAGGTTCGCAACGAACACTAGTATTGTTAAATGGGCGCCGCTTCCCGGGCTCACCTACCTTAGGCGGTTCTTCAGCAAACTTAAACGCTATTCCTATGGCGGCTGTGGAGCGTATCGACATCATGACTGACGGCGCTTCGTCTGTATATGGTTCTGATGCAATGGCTGGTGTTGTAAACGTAATATTGAAAGAAGACTTCGAGGGTGTTTCGTTCAATATAGGTGCGGGTCAGCGTGACCAAGATAGCGGTACAACGTCAAACGAATTCTCTGTTGTTGCAGGTCTTTCAAATGATAAAGGTAACATCACCTTGGCGTTTGACCATCAGAAACGTAAGGGTATTTCAGACGGCGCACGTGAATATACAAAAGCGAAGTTTGTTGATTTAAATGGCGATGGTGAAATCCAAGCCTATGACGAAACTATCGGTTGGTCTATTTATGGCGCAACAATAGCTTCACCAGATTTTAGTGATGCACAAGCATCTCCTCTATGCGGTGACCTAATTTCACAATATGGTGACGATACTTTTGCGAAGGTTGCTGCAGATAATGATTGGGGAAATCCAGGCGCAACATACTGTATGTACGCTTTTGGTAACGTTTCTTATAACACAGCATCAATTGACAGAAATACTTTATACGTAAATTCTAACTATCAAATTACAGATGATATCGAGTGGTTCGGTCAGGCGATGTTTGTCCAAAACTCATCATTTGGACGCTATGCGCCGCCGGCAGCACCTTGGAATAACATGTCTGCGGAAAACCCTAACAACCCATTTGGAGAAGAAACTACAGGCTATTTCCGTTGGGTAGGCATCGGTACACGTGACGGCACTGTTGACGATTATAACCAAGATTATACTTTTGGTTTTCGTGGTGATTTAGACTGGAATAATGCTTCTTGGGAAACTTATTATCACAGTAACAAAGCTGATAACAAGTCTGTTGGTGAATACTACCTTAGTTACTCTGGTTTAGCGTACAATCAACAAAATGGGATTGATATCGGTTCTGAAGAAGGTATTGCTAATATGAAAGCAACTACTGGACAAAACTCTGCAGCATCGTTTGATCAATTGTTTGCTGGTATGAGTTTTGATTTATTTGAACTTGGCGGCGGCACTGTGTCTCATTACATTGGTTCTGAATATATGGAACAAACATATTCAGACAAATATGATGCACAATCAGAAGCGGGTAGGATTGGCGGTTCAGCTGGTAACAGTGCTGCAGGCGACCGTGATATTCTTGCAATATTCTACGAAACTGTTTTACCCGTTACTGATGAGTTAGAAGTGAATTTAGCACTTCGTTATGATGATTACTCAGACTTTGGCGATAACTTTGCACCTGCTATATCAGCTCGATACCAAGCCATGGATAACTTAGTATTGAGAGCGTCTTATTCTGAATCGTTTCGTGCGCCAGGATTAGATGATCTAAATGCAGCGACTACTTTCTCTGCAGAGAGCGCTATCGATTACTCTCAGGGTTCAACTAACCCTAGACAGTATGATACCTTTATAAAATCTAATAAAGACTTAGGCCCTGAAACTTCAGACTATATGAACGTTGGTGTAGCTTGGGATGTTACAGATGGGTTTGGTGTTAAGTTAGATTATTTTAACTTGTCAATTGATAATGTAATTCAAACTAAATCAGTACAAGGTCTTCTTTCTGATGAAGCACGTGGCTTACTTACAGCAGTTGCTCCGGGTACAGATGTGTCGAATACACCATTCTATTTAATTAGAGCTGAGTCTGGTGCGTTAATAGAAGCTGGTACAGGTTCATTTAATGGTCAAGGTTTTGACATTGAAGGTATCGATTTATCATTCAATGCATTCTATGAAACAGAATATGGTGACTTTAGATTCGCTAATACCAACAGCTTTATTCTTTCATATGAAGAAGAAGTTGGTGGCGTAATTGAAGATACGTCTGGTTGGTCTGGTCAGCCAGAGTTTAAATCTGTCGCTACCATCGCTTGGATTTTAAATGAACACACTGTGTCTTGGAACGTGACCTATACAGATAGTACGTCTGAAACAGAGAAGTTTGATGATGATAAAGGGTCTTGGGTACAATCTGGCAAGCTTGACAGTTGGGTAGTGCATAACCTTACTTATACCTATAATATGGCAGAGTACGGTGCAATTAACTTCACAGTTAACAACGTAACTGATGAAGATCCAATATTGACATCAGCTGGTCTTTGGGATGACCAAGACTTGTATAACAACTTTGGTCGCGATTACAGAGTAAGTTACTCAGTAAGCTTCTAAGTTACTTATATCTAACAGCAACAAATAATAAAAAGGCCGATTTTTTCGGCCTTTTTTTATGATATAAATTTTGATACGAAATGTTATTTCGACTAGATAAGAGCAACTAACATATGAGCGAATACTGGACAAAGTATTGGAAAGAAGGACATCTGACGTCATTTGGGACAGCATTTACCGGCAATTACACCGGTAGCTTGAAAGAGTATTGGTTAACTCTTTATAATTCGTTAGATGCAAAAATTCGTATTTTAGATATTGCGACAGGAAACGGTGCATTAATCGATTTAGCGATTTTAAATAAAGCAAAATTTGCTACTTTTATTGGCGTTGATCAGGCTGATGTGATGGCTCCTGTAACTATAATTGATTGTGATTATGCTCAACTACTAGGTTCAACGTTTATAGAGAACTTACCATTCGAAAAACAAAGTTTTGATATAGTTATATCTCAATATGGTATTGAATACGCCAATCTAAATAAGTCTTTAACTTCAGTGAGCAAGGTATTAGTTTGTGGGGGGCGATTTAACTTTATTGTGCACGATAACAACTCAATAATTGTGAAGAACAATGTCAGAACACTTGAAGCAACAAAGACATTAGTCGGTGAGGATGGTTTGTTGGTCAAGCTTAAAAAGCTAATTGATTGTATTGAATTAAACGGAATGAATAGTGAGCAATTTAGCCTTGCAAAGAACTCGTTAAACACAGCCTGTATGCTTGTTTCGAAATATTACCAACAGGCAATTTATGAAACAAATTTTCCTATTTTTATGACAGAAATTTTGAAAAGTAATAGATCTTATAGCCGGAGACTAGAAATGCTTTCTCTTTATCAAGATGAGCTAAAGGGCCAAATTGTGCGATTGACAGATTTGCAAAATGCCGCGTTTGGAAACGAGAAAATGAATGCTTTTACAGAGCAATGTAAAAAAAGTGGGCTTGTTATTACAGAATCACGCTATATTCATGACGAGCAAGGTAATGTGATTGGAAAAAGTATTGAAGGCTATAAAAAATAAGTAAGTAATGAGATATTTAATTTTGGCCTTCGGTAATAGCGTTTTATTTGATTAGAATAGCCTGTTCTTTCATTTTCAGATAATAAGGCATCACTTCTTCCACTACTTCAAGCTGCGCTTTATTTAAAGAGAGAGCTGCCTGTTTAGGGCTTGCAAAGCCAGTGGAGCCTTCAACACTATGATACCAATGGCTAGCCCACACACCATCGCTGTCGCGGCGGCCTTTTGGCCATATTAGCATGTCTTCATAAAACTCAACATTGAGTGCTTCGCAAAGCGCTTTCATGCTGTGTTTTGGATTTTTGAGTACTGTTAAAGAATCTATTACCGGCATTTGCTGCTGAGTAATTTTACCTATTTCCGTAAACAGCTCGTATTGTCGTTTAATTCCTATGTCATCGCCTGAGCATTCGCCGCGACTGTTAGTATATGAATTGACCACATAAGCGGGATCACGAATTAAAAAACAATGCTGTAAATGTTGTGTCCAGCTCAAATCGCAATTGGGTAACATATGGTGCGTCATATGCTTTTGGTATTGCAACGGTGTTGTGCATGCGCCTTTACTCATATTGTTAGCCACTTCATCAAAATGAACGGGTTGACTGGCAATAATCTCATCAAAAAAAGGATGGGGGCTTTGCGTTTGGTGTAGGTAATAAGCGTAGAAGGGTTCGTCTATAACACTGCAGTCGCGGCGATTTTCCCAGCTTCTCATCATGGCTGTTGAAATGTTGCGTGGCCCAGACCACATAGCAATTCGGGTTGTCATAAGGTTTATCTCTTATCTATAAAAAATGTGTGGATGCGTTTGTTATTGATTCTCGGTATTTTTATGATGGTCTTGTTCAATCAGTTTGATGTACAGATTCTCAAGATGCTTAGTTAAGCTTTTTGGCTTGCTGTTATCTAAGGTTCTACCATCTACCTCAGACACTGGCGTAAGGCCCGCAAATGTGCCGGTGATAAAGGCTTCATCCGCACTGTAAACCTCAGACAGCGCAAAGTTTTTTTCAAATACAGGAATGTTGTTCGCTTTACATACGTTAATAACGTTACGTCTAGTAATTCCGTCTAAACAATAGTCGCCACTAGATGTCCACACTTCGCCATCTCGAACAATAAAGAAGTGGGTAGAATTACAGGTGGCCACAAAACCGTGAGGATCTAACATTAAGGCTTCATCGGCTTGTGCCTTCGCCGCTTGAATGCAGGCAAAAATACAGTTTAGTTTCGAGTGCGTATTGAGTTTGGGATCTTGTACGTCAGGATAACCGCGGCGCACATGCGAGGTAAATAAACGCACGCCCTCCCCTTCGGCTAACCCTAAGGCCTTTTTGTGTTCGGCTATAATCACTATAGTGGCGCCTGAAATAGTCACTCTTGGATCTTGATAAGGCGTGGCTTTTTCACCTCGTGTCACCATTAGGCGAATATGCACGCCATCGTGCATTTTATTTGCTTTACAGGTTTCATAAATCCGCGCAACCAACTGCTGTGATGAAATCCCGATATCCATATCTAATGCTTTTGCACCCGCAAAAATTCTGCGCATATGCATATCTATAAAGGCCAAATGACCTTGGTGCAGGCGAATACCTTCCCACACACCATCGCCTAAAATAAAACCACTATCAAAGACCGATATTTTGGCTTCGCTGCGGGGAAATAATTCGCCATTAATGTTGATTAGAATGCTTTTATTGCGTGGGTCGTCAATGTATTGATGCGTGCCTTTAGCCATAATAATGAGCCTGCTTTAAATATTAATTCTTTGATTTATGTCACTCTACCATAGTCAAAATTAGTCCACATTGAAATGTTTTTCTTACCAGAAATGTTAGTGTCCAGTGTGTTAGAATTGGTACTTAGAATGGGCCTGTAAAACCTACGCCTACCGCTACATTGAACGAGGATTCTGAATTTGCACAAGTTATTTTACTACGTTTTAGCTGCTTGCGTGTTAGCCTCTAACACTGACATGGTGCGCGCGCTTGTTTATTATACTTCAGGTGCTGCCAATGCTGAGCAAGCACTCGCGTTTATGCAGTCGCATGGATTTGTAGAGCGCTTTTATATGCTAGTGGGCAATGCCTTTAATTACGCGAGCGTATTCTTTTGTTGGATCGTATTAAAGAAAAAATCTTATATTCCCAAATTTGGGGCCTTATGGCTTAGCCTTATTGCCACTGCCATTTATTTTTTTACTGCGAGCTGGGCACTTTGGGCCCCTATAGCCGCCGGCGCGCAAATGAGTGATAGTTTTGCCTTAGGCTTTGTTAAAATTACTTTGTACGCCAACGTAATTGGATTAATTTGCGCCATGTTAGGCTACGCTATTGGTAATTACGTAAAACAACAAAATATTCTCAGCAAGCTTTAATTTATTTATACATAAGATAATTTATTATGACATTTGCAGATCACCTTAAACAATGTTCACACCCTAAAATAGTCATTCTCACTGGCGCAGGTATTTCGGCAGAATCAGGAATAAAAACATTTAGAGACGGCAACGGATTATGGGAAAACCATGCTGTAGAAGAAGTGGCAACACCTGAAGGCTTTGCAGCTAACCCCGACCTTGTTTACCGTTTTTACAACGAACGGCGTCGTCAGCTATTAAGCGCT
>RCMY010000370.1_pt1 | contig 41990 bp, 35 predicted proteins | sample 2041341 | NCBI WGS metagenome assembly RCMY01 (sample SAMN09708234, study PRJNA481090) | Marine sediment metagenome, whole genome shotgun sequencing project. | reverse complement strand
TTCGACACCGACAACTCGATCGAAGACTCCTTCGACACCGAGGATTCGTTCAACGAAGACTTCGAGCAGACCATCGACGCCGAAGACTCACTCGTCGAAGACATCGAGATCGACGACTGATCGATCCGTCCAGACTCACCCATACCGCATCGACTGCTCGGCCCTCGTGAGGGAACTCACGGGGGCCCTGTCGCGTTCGGGGGCAGAGGGCGTCGGGGGCAGAGGGCGTCGGGGATAGAGCGCGTCGGGGGTAGAGCGCGTCAGAGGGTTTCGACACTCCAGGTGGTGGAGTCGATGAGCCGTCCGAGGTGCACGTGCAGGCGCAGCGTTTCGCCCCCCGACAGTTCTCGGTCGAGTCGGAACAGTCGGTTCCCCCAGCTGGTGAGCGGGGCGAGCGGGGAGGTGGTGAGGATATTCTGATCGTCGAAGACCGCCTCGAACCACACGCAGGCACCGTCGACGATCAGATCACGGTCGGCCGTGCGCTCGACCACGTGGTCGAGCGGAAGCGAATCGAGCGATTCCAGGGTGTGCAGGTCGAACTCGAGAACCGGCTGAGGGGGTCCGACGGTACGTTCGACCGAGCCGGATCGGGTCCACAGTTGTTCGGTTCGCCTGGTGTCGAATCGTGCGGCGGCAGGCGAGAACTCCATCGGGCTGAGGTCGATGCCATCGGGGAGTGCGATGTTCCAGAATCGCCGGACCCGCATCGACTCCTTGAAGACGACCGGTTCGACATAGAGCCGGAAGCGGGCCGGAAGCAGCCGACCGCCGGGGCGAAGGACCCGGTCACGCAGGTCGAGGAGGTTCTCGATCATGTTCTCGTTGAACACCTCGTCGCCCATCTGCTCGTGCAAGACGACGTCGATGGGTTCGGGAGGGGTGAACTCGCGACTGTTGGCCTTCACGAACTCGATGTTGGTGAAGCCGTTGAACTCGGCGATCTCACGGGCGACGTCGATGAAATCGGAGTGTTCGACCGCATAGACCTTGGCCGCACCGGCTCGGCTCGCCATGAACGACAGCAGGCCGGTGCCTGCGCCGAGATCCAGCACGACATCGCCGGCGGACACGGCCTGGTGGATGCCGCGATGGTAGGAATCGACCCGGGCCGAGTCGCTCAGCATCTCTTCGTGCTCGGACAAGCCGGCGAAATTGGTCTCGTTGGTGAGGTCGTACACGACGCTCATGAGTCGGTCGCTCGACGCCAGCCGTGTGGCGCCCGCTCGCATGGTCGACCGAACGGCCTTGGTGGCTAGTTGACGGGCTCGTGTACTCATCTGGCGAAGGCTACTTCTGCGTTGATCGAGAACCGGACCTGACACATGGGTGCCGATCGACCAAGATGGCGCCGTCGATCACTACGAAGGACTGTTGAGACCCTCATGAAAAGGCGAGATCGAACATCGTTGACGGGGATCGGCGCCAGCGTCGGTCTGGGGATACTGGTGGCGCTGGCCGGAAGCCAGGGGAGTGCCACCATCGGCGGTTTCCCGGTGTTTGCGCTCTGCGGACTGATCGCCTTCGTCATCCAGTTCGTCGCGTTCGTTCCGTCGTACCTCGCTCGGACCGAGCACTTCTACGATCTGACCGGAAGCGCCACCTACCTGACCGTGATCGCCGTGGCGTTGCTGGCCTCGAATGACCTCGACACCCGAGCCTTTGTCGTCGCGGCGATGGTCGTGGTGTGGGCAGGCCGCTTGGGAAGCTTCCTCTTCCTTCGGGTTCGGCGAGACGGCGGCGACGGCCGTTTCGACAAGATCAAACATCACCCCCTGTGGTTCTTGATGATGTGGTCCATCCAGGGTCTCTGGGTCTTCCTCACGGTTGCCTGCGCGACCTCGGTCATCACCTCGACCGATCGTCGATCCTTCGGGGTCTTCGGTGTCGTGGGCGTCGTCGTCTGGCTCGTGGGTTTCGCGATCGAGGTGACCGCCGACAACCAGAAGGGGGCGTTCCGAGCCGACCCGGCGAACAAGGGACGGTTCATCGATGTCGGTCTCTGGAGCTGGTCTCGTCACCCGAACTACTTCGGCGAGATCGTTCTCTGGACCGGTGTGGCCATCGTCGCCCTTCCGATCTTGTCGGGTTGGCGCTGGGCGATGCTGGTCTCGCCCCTGTTCGTCTTCGTCCTTCTCACACGGGTGAGCGGAGTGCCCATGCTCGAAGCCCGGGCCGACGGCAAATGGGGCGACGATGCCGACTACCGCGCCTACAAGCAGTCGACCTCCTCGCTCGTTCCCAGGCCGCCGAAGTCGGTGCGGGCCTGACATCGCTCAGCTGATGGCGGTCCCGAAGAGTGAGCCGATGCCGTAGGTGACGACCGAGGCGACGAGCACGATGGCGAGCTGACGGAGCGCCCCCTGAGCGACGGGCCGGTCCGACGATCGGCTCACCCAACCGCCGACGACCAGGCTGGCCAGAGCCGTGGCGACGACCGAGGCAATGGTGGCTGCCGCCCCGGTGGTGATGAACCACGGAGCAAGCGGGACCACCGCACCCGCGGTGAACAGGCCGAAGGACGAAACTGCGGCAACCATCGGCGACCCGACTTCGCCGGGGTCGAACCCGAACACGGTGCGAGCGGTGAAGTCGACGAACTTGCTGCCCTCGAGCGGAAGCTCGGTTGCCACACGTTGGGCGGTGTCGGTGGCGAGGCCGCTGTCTTCGAGTTTCGAGGTGAGCTCGTCGAGCAGCAGCTTCGGGTTTCGTTCGCTGAGGCTGTTGAGTTCTCCGACGATCCCGTCGAACAACTCGACCTGGCTGCGAACCGAGATCCACTCGCCGGCAGCCATCGAGAAGGCGCCGGCGATCAGGCTGGCCAGCCCGGCGAGACGGACCTCGTCCGCGCCCGAGCTGGCACCGGCGATGGCAAGGATGAGGCACACGTTGGTGACGAGTCCGTCGTTGACGCCGAGGACCGCGGCTCGTGCCCCTCCCCGGGTCACGGTGGCGACCCGCTCTTGGAGTTGGCGTGCGTCGCTGCTCTGATCCTCGACCTTGGTGGCCGAGACGGCGGTGTAGGGGCCTGAGGTCATCGTGCCTGCTTTGCGTCTTCGACGTCGGCAATCACGTCGCTTGCGTGGCCGGCGACATCGATGACGTCGTAGCTGCGATGGATCAGCCCTTCCGGATCGATCAGGTAGCTGAGCCGGCGCGGAAAGTTTGCGAACTTGTCGAGTGCGTCGCGGGCGACGCCGTAGCTCGTGCCGACCGCGTGATCGAGGTCGCTCAGCAGCCGGAAGGGGAACCGTTGCGACTCGGCGAAGGCCCGGTTGGCGGCCGGTTCGTCGAAGGATGCTCCGAGGATGACGACCCCGAGGTCGTCGAATCGTTCGGCACTGTCACGCAGTGCCTGCCCTTCGACCGTTCAACCGGGGGTTGCGGCCTTCGGGTACCACCACAGGAGCACCCATTGACCTCGGAGGTCGGCGAGGTCGACGATGGTCTCGTCTTGATCGGGCAGCCGGAAGGTCGGCGCCTGTTGTCCTGGCATCAACATGGATCGAGTCTGCCATCGCCGACGACACCTTCCGAAATGAGCTCGGCGATCTCGGCTGGTTGCAGACCGAAATCCTCCAGGATCGCGGACGAGTGCTCGCCACAGATCGGACTGGGTCTCCGGATGAGATCGTCGACACCTTCGAGAGTGGTTGCGTTGCGAATGATCTCGATGTCGCCGGCGACTGGATGGTTGACCGGTGTGGCGACGCCGAGGTGTGTGACCTGGGGGTCGGCGAAGGTCTGGGCGAGATCGTTGACCGGGCCGGCCGGGACGCCCACATCGTTCAGCGCGGTGACCCATTCGTCGGTGGTTCGCTTCGAGAGCGAATCGGTGATGATCGACGCAAGCTCCTCGTGGTTGGTGACCCGAGCGCCTGCCGTGGCGAAGCGAGCGTCGGTGAGCAGGTCGGCTCGATCGATCACCTCGCAGAAGTTGGTCCACAACTGACCCCAGGCGGCAGCGACGTTGAGATGGCCATCGGCCGTGGGGTAGAGGCCCATGGGCCGCAGGGTCGGGTGGTCGTTGCCCGACTGAGGGGGCACCTCGTGGTCGACGGTGTAGCGAGCGGCCTGGAAGTCGAGCACCCCGATCATCGATTCGAGCAGCGAGGTGTGCACCCAGCGGCCCACACCGGTTCGGCCGCGTTCGTGGATCGCGACCATCACACCGACGGCGAGTTGCATACCGGCCGCCATGTCGGAGACGGCAGCCCCGGCCCGAACCGGTCCCTGTCCTGGCAGGCCGGTGACGCTCATCATCCCGGCCATGCCCTGGGCGATCTGGTCGACGCCGCCGCGATCGGCGTAGGGGCCGCTCTGGCCGAACCCGGAGATCGAGCCCATCACGAGGCGGGGGTTGATGGCGGAGACGGTGTCCCAGTCGAACCCCAACGTGAACTTCACTGCCGGGCGCATGTTCTCGATCAGGATGTCGGCCTGTCCGACGAGCCGGTGGAGAACCGCCCGGCCGGATTCGGACTTGAGGTCGAGCGCCAGGCTTCGCTTGTTGCGATGGAGATTGAGGTAATCCGGCGTCGTTTGGCCCGCGACAGCCGAACCGGGCGGTTCGATCCGGATGACGTCGGCGCCCCAGTCGGCGAGCTGGCGAACGGCGGTCGGACCTGCCCGGGCCACGGTGAGGTCGAGTACGACGAGATCGGCGAGCGGGAGAGGTGCTCCTGCCGGCTCGTTCGGTTCGCTGGGTCCCATGAGCAGCCTCTTCCCGTCGACCGCTTCCGGTCGACACGGTCGAATTGGATGCCGACCGGCGGAGCAATCGTCCGCAGGAGGTGGCAATCTGGCCGATGCTACCGGACAGGATCCGGCCGCTCGCCAACCCAGGGAGGCACCATGCCCGAGCAGTTCTTCGACACCGTCGGTCCGATTCGGTTTGAGGGACCAGACTCCGTCGACCCGCTGGCGTTTCGTTGGTACGACGCCGATCGAGTGGTGGCGGGCAAGACGATGGCCGAACACCTTCGCTTCGGTGTCTGCTACTGGCACACCTTCGCCTGGGACGGCTTCGACATCTTCGGTTCGGGCACGCTGGATCGTCCCTGGCATCCGAATCAGAATCCCGGTCTCGTGCCGATGGATGCGGCCAAGACCAAGATGGACGCGGCGTTCGAGTTCTTCGAGAAACTCGGGGCACCGTTCTTCTCGTTCCACGACATCGACATCGCCCCGGAGGGATCCACGTTTGCCGAGACCTGCCGCAACCTCGACCAGATGATCGACCTCGCCGAGGGGCACATGGAGCGCACCGGGGTGAGACTGCTCTGGGGCACCACCAACGCGTTCTCCCATCCCCGGTTCATGGCGGGTGCTGCGACCAACCCCGATCCTGCTGCCTTCCGTTACGCCGCCGCCCAGGTCGCGCACTGCATGAACGTCACCCACCGTCTGGAAGGCGCCAACTATGTACTGTGGGGTGGTCGTGAGGGATACGAGACGCTGCTCAACACCGACATGAAGCGCGAGATCGATCACCTCGGGCGGTTCATGAACATGGTCGTGGAACACAAGCACGCGATCGGGTTCGAGGGCACGTTGCTGATCGAGCCGAAGCCGATGGAGCCGACCAAGCATCAGTACGACTACGACGTCGCCACGGTGTACGCGTTCCTCCAGAAGTACGGGCTCGAGAACGAGATCAAGGTCAACATCGAGGTCAACCACGCCACGTTGTCGGGCCACGACTTCCAGCATGAGGTGGCGACGGCGGTCAACAACGGCATCTTCGGATCGATCGACGCCAACGCCGGCGACGACCGACTCGGATGGGACCTCGACCGGTTCCCGGTTTCGGTCGAACAGATGACACTCGGCATGCTCGAGATCCTTCGAGGAGGAGGGTTCGACACGGGCGGCCTGATGTTCGACTGCAAGCTTCGACGCCAGTCGGTTTCGCGTGACGATCTGTTCATCGCCCACGTCGGCGCCATGGACGTGATGGCGCGTTCGTTGCTCGCCGCCGCAGCGATCCTCGAAGACGGCACGATCGATGCTCGACGCACCGCCCGATATGCCGGTTGGGAACATGCGCAGGAATTGCTCGACGGGACGGCAACGCTGCAGAGCCTGCACGACGACCTCATCGAGACCAACATCGAGCCCGATCACACGAGCGGACGCCAAGAGCTCCTCGAAGGCATCGTCGCTCGGCAGATCGACCGCGTCACCTGATACCGGGCGGGTTCCCGTATCGGAGTCTGCACATCGGGAGCACGACAGGGACGTGTGCGACGTGCTTCATCGGGCGGAAACACTCACGGAACAATCGTTTCCTACGTTCGGTGCGTGACCCTTTGCTCCTCCTGTGAGACACACCGCCGATGATCGATGCGGTCGACCCGTTCATCGGCACCGGGGTCACCGAGCTGCCAGATCCCGAGGGTCTGGCCGCGGCCTGGTGGTTCCCGAAGCCGCAGGTCGGCAACACCCATCCCGGGGCGATGAGCCCGTTCGGCATGGTGTCGGCGTGCGCCTATTCGGGGGCCTATCCCACCGGGTATGGGCTCCACGAGATGAGCACCGAAGGGGTGCCACCGACCCTGTTCGATCGTCTCGAGGCGTCGGGGTTCACCCACTTCCAACAGTCGGGCACGGGAGCGATCCGCAAGTACTACAACTACTTCCGAGTCACCCCGATGCTCGACCCCCTCGACGAGCTGGGCACCAGTTGGTCGCTCACGGACGAAGTCGCCCAGCCGGGATACTACGGCGCCACACTCGGCTCGGGCATCCGATGCGAGCTGACGGTCGGACCCAAGAGCGCCGTCCACCGTTACACGTTTCCCGCGAGCAGCGATGCTCGGGTCGTCATCGACTTCTCGAACGGCGGGCTCGCCATCGAGCACGGGGAGACCGTCCCGATGCGGGCGCACCTACGAACGGCGGGTTCGAATGCCGTGCAGGGCGAGATCGTCGTCGAGGGTGTCCCGCTGGCCGTCCACATCGAGTGCGATGCTCCAGGCTGGCGCCAGATGCTCTGGTACGACCGGCGTCTCATGGCCGGCGGCAGCAGGCTCGATTTCGATTCGATTCGTCAGACCACACTTCGACCGTTCGGGTCGCTCTACCGAGGCAGCGCCGGCGCCGACTGCGCCGTCGAGGTGAGAATGGGTTTCTCACTCCGCGGTGTCGAGCAGGCCGAGGCGAACCTTCGCGCCGATCTCGATGCTTCGGCCGACGCTCGGTCGGCGGTCGATACCGGCAGCACACCTGTCGGCTTCGACGAGTGCCGTGCAGCGTCCACAACGGCGTGGGCGTCTGCACTCGGCACCATCGCGGTCGAAGGTGGATCGGTCGATCAGCGGACGGTGTTCTACACCGCGCTCTATCACTCGTTGATCAAGCCGTGTTTCGCCGAGAACGAGAGCCCGTTCTGGCCGGCCGACGGGCCGTTCGTCTTCGACATCTGCACGATGTGGGACATCTACAAGACGCAGCTTCCGCTGCTGTTGTCGATCGCCCCCGAGCGGGCCGAACAGCTGCTCCACGCACTGCTGCAGATCAGCGGTGAGGAAGGCAACCTGCCGATCGGCTACCGCATGGCCAGAGGGGCTGATCGGTTCTCCCGTCAGGCGAGTGCGTTGGCTCACACCTTCTTCGCCGATGCCTTGGCAGCCGGAATCGATCTCGACTGGGAATGGGCGCTCGTCCACCTCACCGCCGACCTCCGTCGGAGCTACGGCGAGGACTTTCTGACCAAGGGAGTCGCCCACCCGATCAGTCACACGCTCGACCTGGCCTACGGCTACCACTGCACCGCCCACGTTGCCAGGGCCGTCGGCGATCACGAATTGGCCGGCCAACTCGATGCACTCGCGACTCGGTGGGAGAACGCTTTCGATCCCGACACCGGTCTGCTGATCGACTCGACGTTCTACGAGGGTGGCCGCTGGAACTACTCGTTCCGTCTGCTGCACGACATGGCCGGCCGTATCGAGCTCGCCGGAGGCGAAGCGGCGTTCCTCGGACTCCTCGACCGATTCTTCGGCTTCGGTGCCGCTCCGGTGAAACAGCTCGGACTGCCACCATTCGGCGAGGCGCTCGAGGCGGGGTACGCGCTCGACCGATTCGAAGGGCTCAACAACGAGCCCGACATCGAAGCCCCGTGGGCGTACCACTACGCCGGGCGCCCCGACCGGACGGCGCTGGTCGTCCATTCGATCTTGCGTTCGCAGTTCGGCCCGGGCCGGGGAGGCCTCCCCGGCAACGACGACTCCGGCGGGCTGAGCTCGTGGTATGTCTGGGCCTCACTCGGGATCTTCCCGGTCGCAGGCCAGGACCTCTACCTGCTCAATGCACCGGCGTTCGAGCGCAGCACGTTCGCCAACAGCGGAAGTGACCTGATCATCGAGACCACCGGCTTTCGTCAGCGAGGTCCTGGATCGGAACCCCAATTCGTCGTCGGAGTGGAACTCGACGGGGTCTCGCTCGATCGAAGTTGGATCTCGGGAGCCGAGCTTCGAGGAAGCCGGCTGCTGCGATTCGCCCTGGCCGACGAGCCAGCCGATTGGGCGACCGCCACCCGGCCTCCGTCGACCTCGACATACACCGACCCGCACTCACCAGGAGCCTCATCCCCCTGAGCGTCGCCCACGTCGTGTGATCGCCTCGCAGATCACCGTGTCCAACCCGTCCATCGTCAAGGAGTTCCCGTGTCCGCATCCACCGAATCCAACCGCCTGATCGACATCGTCGACGTCGCACCGAGCCAAACCGAACGTCGGCTCGTGATCGTCGTCCGAGCCGACCCGGTGATCTGCGGGCACTCGGGCGAGGCGAGGAATCTGGCGGAGGCAGCACTGCTGCGGGGTTACGACGATGTGCGAATCATCACTTGGCCGATCGAGGCGCTGGGCGCCTTTCCGCTGAAGCCGCTCGACAGCGTCCTGCCGTACAGCGAGGGCATCACCGTGGAGCGCCCGGCTCCGGTGGGTGACTACAAGGTTCCCGACGGGCGCTTCATCGCCGGCATGATGGGGCGCCTCGTCGAGCTGTTCACCGACGGTGTCCCGACCGTCTGCCTGTCGCTCTATCTCACGCCGCATGCCAACGCAGCGATGGAAGCACTCGCCATTGCCCGGACGATGGGCCGCCCGGTCGACGTCACGATGATGGCCGAGGCGGTCGGCTCCGACATCACCAACGTGGTGCGATCATGTCTCGCCGAGGGATCGCTCGGCGCTGCCGCCGCCGTCTTCTCCACGTACCTCGGGCACGACCACTGTGTCGCAGTGTCCGACTACACGAAGGAACTGATCGTCGAGTCGGCCGAGGACCTCGACGCTGCGCTGGGCACGACCTTCGCCGAACAGTGCATGGACCGAGTCGCCATCTCCTATCCGGCGATCGACAGTTCGACCTACATCGACATCGATCCGACCGAGATCGAGCGGGCCGTCGATGCTCGTGGTCTCGAGGTCGACGACTACGTGTTGTTCCTTTCCAGGATCACCCCGGCCAAGGGTGTCGCCGACCTGATCGACGGCTATGCCCGATCGTCGGCTCGTCACCGGGTCAAGTTGGTCATTGCCGGCACCGGTGCAGCTCGAGACGAAGCCATTCGACGAGCCGAACAGTCCGGGTGCGGCGATCGGATCGTGTTCTTCGACGATGTCGACGACGACGAGAAGCGCCTGCTCATGGCCGGCTGTTCGGCCTATGTGCTCGCCAGCAAGCCGATGCCCGAGTTCGTCGAGACGTTCGGGATCGCCCTCGTCGAGAAGATGTTGGCCGGCGGGGGGCCGGTGATCACCACCGACACCGGCGGTATCCCCGAAGCCGTCGGCGGCACGGCGACCATCGTGGAGGCCGGGAACGCCGATGACATCGCTCGGGCCCTCGATCAGGTGGTCATCACCATGTCGCCCGATGAACGCGAGACGCAGGCGACGGCAGCGCGATCGTTCGCCATGCAGTTCGACCGACTCGCCGTGTTCGACCGACTGTTCGCCCGCCTGGTGAGCCGAGTCGACCTCGAGTCAGTCGCCTGAGGGAGACGAGGCCGTCGGCGCCCGCATCGTCGAGAGTGCGGGAGCGATTCCGCCACCGAAGAGTGGCAGCCGAGGCCAATTGGCGGAGAACTGTGCCGCATCGAGGTCGAGTTCGATCTCGAGCCGGTGCGGCGTGTCCAGAAAGACCACATCGACCGCGATCCGGTCGTGTCCGATCGTGGCGGCGCTCGCGGCCAGCCAACCGTCGGCGGTCGTCGACCACTCGGACGTGACCGGCACGCGGATCGAGTGGTCGCCTTCGTCGATCGTGAGCTGGTTGTCGGCGATCTCCATCGAAGTGATGCTTCGATGCGAGAGGGACGTGGTCGGACCCGGCGTGAACCGTGTCGGTGTCACCACGGTCGGCGGCCGGCCGCCGGTTCGCCGTGTCGCCGTCGGAAGTTCCAGACGAGCGAGGCGCCCGGCGAGCGCCAGGTCGTCGGGAGCAAGGTCGTCGGGAGCAAGGTCGTCGGGAGCAAGGTCGTCGGGCGAGGGGCCGGCGGGAGCAAGGTCGTCGGACATCGCCGGAAGAAGGTGTTGCCACATGAGATCGAGGACGACCTGCATCTCCTCGGTGGAGGAGAACATCGCGATGACGGCGTCGTGTTCGGGGAGCACCACCATGTACTGCCCGAAGGCCCCGTCGCCTCGGTATCCGTGCCGTGACATCCAGAGCTGGAAGCCGTACCCCTGTTGCCAGTCCGGCTCTTCTCGTTCGGGATTCTCGACCTGCACGGTCGACGCCTGAGCGACCCAGCCATCGGGAAGCACACGCTCGCCTGCCCACAGGCCGTCGTCGAGATGGAGTTGGCCGAGGCGTGCGACAGCGTCGAGGTTCGTGTGGACGCCGGAGAAACCCATGTCGAGACCCGGCCGAGCCGGGACCCACTCGAACGAGTCGATGCCGAGCGGATCGAGGAGGCGTGGCCGAAGGTAGTCACGAAGCCGCTCGCCGCAGAGCCCCTGCAAGATGGTGGTCAGCGCCAGCACCGGAGGCTGGTTGTACGCGAAGAGTGTTCCCGGTTCGGCATCGGTCGGGATCTGGAGGAAACCGCGTACGGGATCGATCGGATCGAGGGCGATGGCCTCGCCGAAGGTCTCGCGATCGTGTCCCGTCGACATCGAGGCGATGTGGCGGATCCGGAGTTCGAGCGCTCCAGGAGCGGCGTCGGCGAAGAGTTCGGGCAGATGGTCGCTCACCAGATCGTCGAGCGTCAGCCGACCTTCGCCGAGCTGCAGCCCGAGTGCGGTGCCGGTGAACGACTTGCTCAGCGAATAGACGAGCCGGGAGCGCTCGCTCGTGTGGGGACGCCAATACCCCTCGGCCACCCGGCGACCGTGACGCTGGATGATCAGCCCATGGGGTTCGATCCGCGGATCGAGTTCGATCGCGTCGAGGAAGGTCGAGATTCCGCTCGGGGAGACTCCGTGTCGGGAGGGGGCACCGGCCCTCACGAGATCATCGGGGCATCGGCGTCGACGAACTGTGATCGGAGCTCTCGTTTGAGGACCTTGCCGGTGGCGTTCCGCGGCAGCTCCTCGACGATGGTGATGTCGCTGGGAACCTTGAACTTGGCCAGACGAGTCACGCAGTGCTCGAGCACCGTTGCCCGATCGAGCGATGCGCCGGGCTTGAGTGCGATGACGGCGAGGCCGACTTCGCCCCATCGGTCGCTCGGGATGCCGATGATCGCGGCCTCGGCCACCTCGGGCAGTTGGTAGAGCACGTTCTCGACCTCGGCCGGATAGACGTTCTCGCCTCCCGAGATGTACATGTCCTTCCACCGATCGACGATGAACACGAAGCCCTCGTCGTCCTTGCGGGCGGCGTCGCCGGTCTTCAACCAGCGCCCCTCGAAGGCAGCCGTGGTGGCGTCGGGCCGGTTCCAGTAGCCAGGCGTGATGTTGGGCCCGGCAACCCAGAGCTCGCCGATCTGGTCGGGGCCGCAGTCGTCGCCGTTCTCGTCGACGATGCGGAACTCGGTGTGGAGGAGCGGCTTGCCGGTCGAACCGATCTTGCGCAGCGCATCACCGGGATCGAGGAAGATGCACGCCGGGCTGGTCTCGGTCATGCCGAACCCCTGGGCCAGCAAGACCCCTCGCTCGGTCCAGCCTTCCATGATCGTCAGTGCACACGGCGCACCGCCGACACCGGCGATGCGGAGCCTCGACAGGTCGGTGTCGTGGAAGTCGGGGTGTTGCATCATGAATTGGTAGGGCGCCGGAACGGCGAAGAAGTGCGTGATGCCTTGGGCTGGATCGCCGAGCACCCGCAGCGTTTCGCCCGGGTCGAACGCCTTGAGCAGCACGACGGTGCCGCCGGCGTGCAGCACGGGGTTGCTGTAGCAGTTGAGACCCCCGGTGTGGAACAGGGGAAGGATGTTGAGGTGCACCGTGTCGAGCCCGATTCCGGCCGGGATCCCGAGGTTGACGGCGTTCCAGAAGTTCATGCCGTGGGTGATCATGGCTCCCTTCGGGAGGCCCGTGGTGCCCGAGGTGTACATGATGGTGATGACGTCGTCGTGCGTCAGCTTGGCTCGGGGCACGGGATCGCCGTCGAACTGGTCGAGCGCTTGTTCGTACGCGCTGTCAGGAGACCCACCGTCGATCTCCAGCACGTGGCCGATCGAACACCGGCGCTGGAGTTCGGTGGCCGACGCCGCGAACTCGACGTCGTGGACGAGGAGCTTCGGTGAACTGTCGTTGAGGATGTACTCGAGCTCGGTGACGGTCAGGCGCCAGTTCAGCAACACACAGATGGCGCCGATGCGGCCGCAGGCGAATTGGATGTCGAAGAACTCGACGCCGTTGTGGGCCAAGACGGCCACACGGTCGCCGCGCCCGATGCCCAGCGACACGAGGTGCTGTGCCATCGCGTCGATACGACGATCGAGCTCGATGTAGGTGAACGAACGGTTGCTGCCGAGATCTCGGATGGCTTCGTTGCCCGGCCGATGGTCGGCGTGATGGCTGATCCAGTCATACGCCGGGATCGGGCCGTGGCCAGCGGGTCGTGAGGTCGTCAACGAGGCGGCCTCTCCGGAATCGACGACGAACGTCTCGTTGGTTGTATTCGACATGGCTGGTCCCTCTGGCTGTTCGAAAGGTGCGGTGGACGACGAAACCTAGCAAAGCGCGATTCGCCGGTTCGCCCTCTGGCAAGATGGCCGCCATGACCTCGCCCATCCGTATCGCACAACTGTCGGACACTCATTTCCTCGGCGCCGATTCTGAGCCAGAGGGCGGTGGTGCCTACGACACCTCTGCTGCCTTCGACGCCGTCGTCGAACATCTGGGCGACCACTCGCACCTCGACCTGGTCGCCGTCACCGGCGATGTCGCCGACCACGGACTCATCGAGGAGTATCGGATCGCGGCCGCGGCCTTTTCCCGTCTCCAGGTCCCCGTCAACGTCTGCCCGGGGAACCACGATTTCGACGCTGCGTTCTCGTCGTCGATCGGGCGCCCAGGCATCAGCACCACCAAGGTGATCGAGATCGGCAACTGGGCGTTCCTGTTCGTCGACTCGGTGGCCGGGGTGATGGAGCCGGGAAGCAACGGCCTCCCCGTCGACCCTCCCGGCGGTGTCCGGCTACACAACAACGGCTGCCTTGGTGAACGAGAGGCTGCGTGGGTGCGCTCCATGTGCGAGGCCACCACGGCCGAGAACGTCTTCGTCTGGCTGCATCATCCACCCGACATCCCCGTCCCGCTCAGCTACGACGCCGACTACGCAAGCGAGTGGCGCTCGTTGCTCGCCGACCTGCCGCAGATCCGGGGTCTGGCCGGCGGACACTCACACGTGCCCGACGACTACGAACTCCTCGGACGCCCGGTGTTCGTCGCACCTGCGCTCAAGAACAACTTCTCGCTCGACGACGGCACCTGGTTGCCGCCCGGATACCGGACCTACGAGTTCGCGGCCGACGGCTCGATCAGCAGTGAGGTGCAACTCGTCGATGACGAGCGTTGGCCCAGGCGGCCGTTGGGTCGTGCGATCCGGTCGCTTCTGATGGGAGAGATCACGTACGAGCAGTTGGCCGAAATCGCAGCCCGACGGTCGGGCTGACCTGTCGCTGTCTGGCCGACATCCGCCTCAGCGGGCGAACGCGGGGAGCTCGAGCCCGTCGATGAAGTGTTCGAGCGACTCGGGCGACGACGACACGCGCCAGTCGGCTTCCTTGTCGACCTCGAACCAGATGAAGCCGACCACGTCCTGGCGCTCGGTCACGGCGGCGAAGAACTCATCGATCCACTCGGCCTTGAACCCGCCCTCCTCCGTCGCTGCGGTCTCGGAGATGAAGATCGGCTTCTGGGTGATCGACTGAACCTCCTCGATGCTCGCGCCGAAGACCGAGTCGAAGGTGCCGACCTTGGTCGGTGTCTCGCCGAAGTGGCCCCAGTAGCCGACGAGTCCGACCAGATCCACGTAGTCGTCACCGGGGTAGACCTGTTCCATGGGCCAGCTGTCGAACGGGTTGACGTTCGGACCCCAGACCCAGATCACGTTGTCCGCACCGGCCTGTTCGAACCGGTCGTGTACGTAGCGCCAGGTCTCGACGTACTCACCGAGTGCATTGCCGTTGCGCGCTTCCGACCACGGATACCAGTCGCCGTTCGCCTCGTGGGCAAATCGCAGGAGTACCGGCTGGCCGTTGCCGGCCAAGCCCTCGGCCCACTCGTCGATGTAGTCATCGTAGTCGCCCGCGAGAATGTGGGAGAGCGAGTACTCGGGCTGATCCCAGATGTCGGGGCGGTAGTCCCATGGCTCCCAGGCGATCGAGGGCAGGGCACCTCGGTCGACGATGCGTTCGATGAGGCTCGGGTCGAATCCGTCGAGCTCCCAGCCGATCGAGATCTGGATGACGTCGGGCGGCGTACCGACCTCGTTCTCGAACTCGGCAAGCTCGAGATCGGTCCCATTGGGCGTCATCACGCCGAAGAAGTCGATCTCACCGCTCCCGATGTGTTCGACCACCTGATCGGCGACATCCCCGATCGTGGCGTCGTCCGGCACCTCGACGACGACGGGAGGAGCCTCGGCCTCGACTTCGACCGGTGCCTCACCCTCGGGCGTAGGAGTCGGGAGGGCAAGAATCGGGGGCACCTCGATGGTCGGGCCGTCGTCGACTCCGTAAACCAGGCGAGCACCGAAGACGACCGCGGGGATCGCAACGGCGGCCATGGCGATCGCTTGAAGCTTCTGCTTGGTGATGTCCATGGAACGGTCCCTCATCGAGGCAGGCGCGGGCGGTTTCCCATCGGCGAGCATGGTGGGTCGTTGAGCACTCGGTTCACGGTGTCGTCGCTGTGGGGTCTTGTGCCGTTCGGGCCTTTTGCTCGTCTCCGCTAAGAATCGGCGCCGAAATGCCGTAGATGAGCAGGTGAGTAGTTCCGCGCTCGTGGCCGTGGGACGACGGATGCTGTCCGTCGTCGCCGTGCTCGCGACCATCGCATATCTGGTCTGGCGGCTGGCAACGCTCTCGTTCGACGCGCCTCTGCAGGTTGCATTCATCACGCTCGAGCTTCACGCCGGGGTGAGCTTCGTGCTCTTCGTGTTCTCGGTGTGGGACACCGAGTCGTCGAAGCCCCCCGAGCCTCGTGACTCGTCTCGTCATCGTGTGGCGGTGTGTATCGCGACCTACAACGAAGACGAGCATGTGTTGCTGCCGACCGTTGCCGCTGCGGTTGCCCTCGCCCCCGCCCACGAGACCTGGGTGCTCGACGATGGAGACCGCCCGTGGGTCAAGACGATGGCCGAGGACATCGGAGCGAAGTACCTCACGCGAGTCGATCGATCTCATGCCAAGGCCGGCAACATCAACCATGCCCTCGGGGTGATCGACGCCGACCTGCTCGCAATCCTCGACGCCGACCACATCCCGACGACGAACTTCCTTCGCCACACGATCGGCTACTTCGACGATCCGGATCTGGCGCTCGTGCAGACGCCGCAGGACTTCTACAACACCGACTCGTTCGAACACATCGGTGACTACACCGAGGAAGGCCTCTTCTATCGGGTCATCCAGCCGGGCAAGAACCGCTGGGGTGCTGCGTTCTGGTGCGGCACGTCGGCGGTGGTGCGAGCCGATGCCATCCGGTCGATCGGTGGGGTCGCGACCGAGTCGGTGACCGAGGACCTTCTCACCACGATCCGACTGCACGGCCAGGGGTGGCGCACCGTCTTCCACGACGAGGTGCTTGCTCGCGGGCTCGCTCCCGCGTCGTACAAGGAATTCCTGGTGCAACGAACCAGGTGGGCGACCGGAGCGATGCAGATCGTGCGGAGCCGAAACAATCCGTGGGTTGCTCGTGGCCTCAGCATCACCCAGCGCCTGTCGTTCACTGCGTCGCTCAGCGGTTGGTTCGAAGGTGTCCGGACCGTCGGGTATCTCCTGCTGGCACTTGCGGTCGTCCTCACCGGTACCACCCCGGTCGGTGTCGACGTCGGAACGTTCCTCGTGGCGAACCTGGGTGTCTTGTTGCTCGGCACTGCGGCACAGCTGAGTTCGAGCAAGGGGCGCCATCGCCTCCGGCCCGCCCTGCTGTTCGAGTTCTTGCGAATCCCGATGAGCATGCACGCCGTGCGGCAGTTGCTCCTCGGTGGTCGCGCCTCGTTCCAGGTGACCCCCAAGGGGCGAGCCGGTGATGAACGTGAGGCGCCGCCGGTTCCCGCAACGTTCTACGTGCTCGGAGGCGCCATCAGCGTGGGCCTGATCGTCTACGTCTCGACGCTTCTCGGCCTCGTCGCCGGGCCGACCGGCCGACAGGTCGACGTCGCCGCCCTCGTCCTCGTCGCTCATCTCACGCTGCTGCTGCTCGCCGTCAAGCGAATCCGCAGGCAGGACTTCGGCGACGAACGCCGCCGTGCTCGCCGTTTCGAACGCGAGCTGCGATTCACACTCGACAACCAACAGGGGCTGTTGCGACATCCCTCGACCACGGGGGCGCACATCGCCGCCCGGGTTCGTACCGGCCGTCATTCGCTGTCGGTCAAGACACGAGAGGGTCCGATCGACGCCTTCTGCTGGATCACGCCGGATGGCTTCGGTGGCTCGACCGTCGAGTTCGTGCCAGGCCAATACCGAGTCCAGGCGGCGATCGCTCGAACGCTCTACTCCGAGCTGCAGGACATGCCGATCTACGGTTCGGTGCCGGCGCTCTCCGAGGCCTCCGATCAGCGACCGACATCACTGCGACATCGACTCGAAAAATCTCAGTAGGCGACGCGTCACCGTCCGTCCCGAGTCGGCAGCTCGACGGTTGGCGCGCGACTAGCGTGCCTCTGTGGTCTCGTTCCGCCTCTGCCTGAACACCAGCACCCTGTCGAACCTCGTTGTGGGATCGATTCTCTGCGGTCGTGGTTCACTCCCGTCGACCGACCGATGACTTCGGCGACCGCCGGCCCGGCCGGTGACCGGTTGCGGGCCTCGATGGCGGCGGCGCTCGGGGCCTCGTCCGACCTGCTCGAGCAGGTCGGCACCTCGGCCATCTCGTCCACCTCGAGATTGGGAACCAATCAGGTGGCCTGCTACCAGCTCGGCCTGCACACCGTGTTGTCGTGCGACCCGTCGGTGATGGCTTCCCTCTCTCCGCTGTTCGACCGCGACTCGGCGCTCACCGACGATGCATTCCGTTCGTGGGGCCGTCGTGTCGGTGGGACGATCGTCGGGCAAGCCGTCATGAAGTCCTGGGAGACATCGGTGCATCTGCCTTCGACCGGTCACGGGTCGCACGTGTTCGATTGGACGCTCGAGTCCGATCGCCAGCGGGTGACGGCGTTCGTCGACGCTTGCGACGACCATGACCTGGACGAGGCCGAACTCGACCTGGACGACCTCGACGATCTCGCCGTCGGCATTCTCGACGCTGGTGGCGACATCCGCGCCTACGCCTCGTCTCGTCCGTTCGACGAAGACGAATCATTCGGTGACATCGCCGTGATCGTGCGTCCTGCCGATCGTGCAGTCGGCCTCGGGCGCGCGGTCGTCTCGGACCTCATCACCACACTCCTGCTGCCGCGACACGTCGAGCCGCTATACCGATGCGACCCGTACAACACCGGTTCCGATCGCCTCTCGGCAGGCCTGGGGTTCGTCCCGGCGCTCTCGCTCACGTTGGTCGAGCTCGCGTCGGTCTGAACGGGAACCGTCGACGGCCGGTTGTCGACTCGATGTCGACAACCGGCTCATGACCGCACTGTCCCTGTCGAAGCTGAGGGTGGCATCCAGATCTTCGGTGCCAGGACCGCCAGGAGGTCAGCCGACATGCAGACATCGAACGACCCGGTCTACGACCCACGAGAAGCCGATGACGAGCGGTGGATGGCCACGGTCATCGCCACTCGCTCACAGCTCGACCCGACGGCACGACGGCGTTTCGACGACGAGCACGGTGAGGCGATCCAGAGCCGGAGCAGCGAGCTCACGCACGCAGGCTGACGATCTGCTCTTGAGCTGGCCGGTGGCAACCGTCGTGTGACTTCGAACGTCCGACACGACGCTCGTCGCCGGCGTCGAGTCAGGCCACCCCGTAAGGTGAGGTCATGACTGCCTCTTCGTCGTCACTCCAGGGTCGAATCGCGCTGGTCGCCGGCGGAACGAGGGGAGCCGGTCGGGCCATCGCCGTCGAACTCGGCGCTGCGGGTGCAACCGTCTACGTCACCGGCCGGACCACCGAGACCTCGGTGTCACCGATGGGGCGTCCCGAGACCATTGAACACACGGCTCGTCTGGTCGAGGCGGCCGGGGGGCGAGCGATACCCGTCCAGGTCGACCACACGTCGATCGACGAGGTGCAGCGACTGGCCGCACTGATCGAAGACCAGCACGGTCACCTCGACATCGTGATCAACGACATCTGGGGCGGCGACGCTGCCGTGGAGTGGGGGGCGCCCTTCTGGGAACAGGACCTTCCTCGCGGACTGAAGCTGCTGCAGCAATCGATCGAGACCCACCTCATCACCAGCTGGCACATGGCCCCGATGCTGATCGGTCGGCCGGGCGGGTTGATCGTCGAGGTCACCGACGGCGTCTCTGCTCGCTACCGCGGCACCTTGTTCTACGACATGGTCAAGGCGGCGATCATCCGACTGGCTGTCGGGCAGGCCGACGACCTCCGACCGCACGAGACCGCTGTGGTTGCCATCAGCCCCGGGTTCCTCCGATCCGAGGCGATGCTCGAGATGTTCGGCGTCACCGCCGACAGCTGGCGAGAGGCGATCGAGCAAGACGAGCATTTTGCCTATTCGGAGACCCCTCACTATCTCGGACGTGCGATCGCCGCGATCGCGGCCGATCCCGACAAGATGCGCCTGACCGGCACCGCCACGGCCACCTGGGAACTCTTCGAGCGCTACGGATTCACCGATCTCGACGGCACCCAACCCGACTGGGGGCGGCACGCCCGCGACGATCTGGGGATGGAGCCCTGAGGCAACCCTCGGGCGCGTGATGTAAAGCACTCCTCTGCCTTACTGGGAATAGGCCAACATGTTTGTTGAAGAGGTGTTGGCGTTGACTGTTAGTACTCCTTAACATCAGTCCTCATGTTCACACGTTCAGGTCTCATCCGTCCGGGCCGAGTGCGGCTTGTCGCCTCGGCTGCTGCGATCGCGCTGGTCGCGGCATCGTGCGGTTCGGACTCGGCCGAGGGCGCATCGGGCGACACGCTCGATGCCGCCGTCGCCACCTACGCCGATGGGGTTCACGCCTCCTATGCGGCCAGCCTGGCATCGGCGGAAGAGCTCGACGTCGCCATCGACTCGTTCGTCGCCGATCCGACCGACGCCACTCTCGAGGCCGCCAAGTCGGCATGGCTGGCGGCCCGTGATGACTACGGCCCCACTGAGGCGTTCCGCTTCTACGGCGGCCCGATCGACGACGAAGAGACCGGCAAAGAGGGCTTGATCAACGCCTGGCCGCTCGACGAGGCCTACATCGACTACGTCGAAGGCAATCCCGAAGCCGGCATCATCAACGATCCCGAGACCTACCCGACCATCGACGCCGAACTGCTGGTCTCGCTGAACGAAGACGGTGGCGAGACGAACATCTCGACCGGTTGGCACGCCATCGAGTTCCTGCTGTGGGGGCAAGACCTCTCGGCCGACGGTCCTGGCGAACGCCCGGCCGACGACTACGCCGCGGCCCCCAACGCCGATCGCCGTGGCACCTACCTTGTCGTCAGCTCCGACCTTCTGGTCGAGCATCTTGCCGAGCTTGAAGCAGCCTGGGCACCCGACGCCGAGAACTATCGCGCCGAGTTCGAGGCCCTCGAATCCGACGAAGCGCTCCGCATGATGATCACGGGAATCGGCGAACTCTCTCGTGGCGAACTCGCCGGCGAGCGCATGAACGTGGCCTATGCCGAGCGTTCGCAGGAAGACGAGCACTCGTGCTTCAGTGACAACACCACCAACGACATCATCAACAACGCACGCGGCATCGAAATGGTGCTCACCGCCTCGTACCCCGGCGGCGTGACCGGTACCAGCGTGCTCGACCTCGTGGCCGAGGCCGACGAAGAACTCGCCGAGCAGCTCGGCGCCGAGGTGGCTGCCAGCGTTGCAGCCGTCACGGCCATCCCCGCTCCGTTCGATCAGCACCTGGCCGATGGCGTCTCCGACGACGAGCCCGGCCGGCAGGCGATCCTGACCGGCATCGAATTGCTCGAAGCCCAGACCGACACGATCGTTGCGGCGGCTGACGTCGTCGGTGTCACGATCAACGTCAGCTGAGTTCGATGCTGCAGATCTTCCAGTGCGTGCCCAGGTTCTCGGCGCTCGTCGTCGCTGGAGCGGCCGCGCTGTTCGTCTCGTGCGGAGCAGACGAGGTGGCACTCGATCCCCATCTGGGAGGGGTGACCACGCGAGAGGATGCGTCCCGCAATTCGTTCGGTCTGCCTGCACCACAGCTGACCAACACCGAGCGCCGGCTCTTCGAGCGTGGCGACAGCTTCTTCACCCAGAACTGGGTGACGGCCCCGGCATCCACCGACGCTCGTGACGGCCTCGGCCCGACCTTCAACGCACAAGCGTGTTCGTCGTGTCACGTGCTCGACGGTCGGGGGTTCCCGCCAGACCCCACCGGCGAAGACGCACGGCTCGGCTTGCTGTTCCGCCTGTCGGTTCCGGGCGAAGATCCCGACACGGGGGCCCCGCTGCCCGATCCGGTCTACGGCGGCCAGTTCCAAGACGTCTCGATCCTGGGGGTCGAAGCCGAGGGAACGGTCGAACTCGAATACGAGGCCATTGCCGGCGAGTACGGAGACGGGACGCCGTTCGAGTTGCTCGACCCCACCTACTCGCTGACCGACCTCGCGTTCGGCCCGATGGCCGACGACGTGCTCATCGGTCCACGGCTCGCTCCGCAGATCATCGGCATGGGCCTGCTCGAGGCCATCCCCGAGGCCACGATTCTCGAGGCCGCCGATCCCGACGACCTCGACGGCGACGGCATCTCCGGTCGTCCGAACACGGTCTGGGACGCTCGCCTCGGCATCGAGGCGCTCGGTCGTTTCGGCTGGAAGGCCAACGTCGCAACGGTCGAACAGCAGGTGGCCGGGGCGTTCAGCGGCGACATCGGAATCACCTCATCGCTCCACCCAGACGAGGACTGCCCGGCAGCGCAGACCGAGTGCGCCGCAGCAGCGAGCGGTGGCGAACCCGAACTGACCGACGATCGACTCGGTTCGGTGACCTTCTACAACCGGACCCTCTCCGTGCCGGCGATGCGCGACACCGAGATCGACGCCGTCCGATCGGGAGCCGAGGAGTTCGACGAACTGGGGTGCTCGTCGTGCCACACCCCGACCATCGAGACCGGGCCGTCAGACATCGCAACGCTGGCCGACCAGACCATCCATCCCTACACCGACCTGCTGCTGCACGACATGGGTGAGGGGCTGGCCGATGGCCGCCCCGACTTCGATGCGACCGGCAGCGAGTGGCGCACCCCACCGCTGTGGGGAATCGGGCTGATCGACGACGTCAACGGTGAACGCTTCTTGCTTCATGACGGTCGGGCCCGAACCATCGAAGAGGCCATCCTCTGGCACGGCGGCGAGGCCGAGGCATCTCAGGAGGCCTTCCGCCTCCTCTCCGCTGATCGACGATCGGCCCTGATCGACTTCCTGGAGGCTCTTTGATGGTGCGTTCTCGATCCAGACTCGTCGCACTCGCGTTGGGGCCGGTGCTCGTCCTCGCCGGCTGTGGCGATGATGCGCCCGACCGGGCCGAGGTGCTGTCCGAGCTCGCAGGCAACACCATCGTGCCGTCGCTCGAAGCCGTGGTGGCCGACACCGACGAACTCGAATCGGCAACGGCGACGCTCTGTGAATCACCGTCGCTCGAGACCCTCGACGCGGCACATGCCGCGCTCGCCGAGGCCCGTGGCACCTGGTCCACGAGCGAGCCGATGTGGGTCGGTCCGGTGATGGAACGACGTTCTTGGGCCGTGATCGATTGGCCGATCGACGCTGCCGATGTCGAAGCGCTGATCGCCGACGAGACCGTCGAACTCGACATCGAACGGCTGTCGCGTCGCATCGCCGCCGACCAGCGGGGGATGGGAGCCATCGAATACATCCTCGGATCACCGGCCGACACGACCGACACGCTCGCTGCGTTGCAGGACGCCCGACGCTGCCAGTACCTGACCGGCGTGTCGACCGTGGTCGCCGCCGAGGCACGCGTGCTCCCCGCCGACTGGACGATCGGCTTCGAAGACGACGGCCCATGGATCGAGACGTTCGTCGACCCCGACGAAGACGGCCTCGACCAGCTCGTGAACGATGCACTCTTCCTGCTCGAAGCGATGGCCGACGGTGAGCTCGGCTCGGCCCTCGGCGACATGGGCGGCGAGCCCGACCTCGACGCGATCGTGGAGGGGCCACGCGGTCTCGCGGCCTCCGATCTCGCCGGCCACCTCACCGGGCTCCGCCTCGTTCTCGTCGGGGGCACCGTCGATGGCGCACCCACTGACGGCCTCGGCCCCCTGCTCGGCGACGATCTGACCGAGCGGCTCACCGCAGCCTTCGATCGGGCTGATACGACCGTGGCCGCCATCGACGGGCCGCTCGTGGAAACGGTCGAGGACGACCCTGCGCTGGCGGAGTCGGCCCGTCGGGCCATCACCGAGATCCAGACGCTCGTCGCCACCGAAGTCGTGAGTCGTCTCGGGGTCACCATCGGGTTCAGTGATGCTGACGGCGACTCGGGCTGAGACCCATTCGTCGTCGAACCGCCGAGCAGTAGCTCGCGGGTTCGATCGCGCTCGGGCGGCAGCAACTCGACCTGTGTCGGCGGACTCCGCGGCCGTCTTTCGGATCGGCTTCGGGCTCCTGGTCACGTTCTCGTCGCTTCGGTTTCTCCTGAAGGGCTGGGTCGGATCGCTGTACCTCGAGCCGGCGAACCACCTGACCTATCGTTGGTTCGAGTTCGTCAAACCGCTGCCGGCCCCGTGGATGTATCTTCACCTGGCGGTGCTTGCGCTGCTCGGGGTGGCGATCAGCCTGGGCTATCGACATCGGCTGGCCACCGGGCTCTTTCTCGTGGGGTTCACCTACGTGGAGCTGATCGAGGCCTCCCTCTACCTCAATCACTACTGGTTCGTCACCCTCGTCGCGGTGCTGCTGTGGCTGTTGCCGGTGCAGCACCACTGGTCGCTGGATGCTCGGTCCGGTCGTGTCGAAGCCAGTCGATCGGTTCCGGTCCTCGTCGTCTGGTCACTGCGTGCGCAGCTTGCGGCCGTCTATCTCTTTGCCGGGCTGGCCAAGCTGAATCCCGACTGGCTGATCCACGCCCAGCCGATGGGTCTGTGGCTCTCGGCGAGAACGGACCGGATCGGGATCGGTTCGATGCTGGACGAACCGGTGGTTGCGTACGCGTCCAGTTGGCTTGGTGCGTTCTTCGATTGCACGATCGTCGGCTGGCTGCTGTGGCGACGGAGTCGGCCGTTCGCTTATGTCGCGTTGATCGGTTTCCACCTGATGACCGGGTGGTTGTTCCGGATCGGGGTGTTCCCCTGGGTCATGATCATGAGCACCTTGGTCTTCTTCGACCCGAACTGGCCATCGAGGTTCTTCGCCCGAATCGCGGGGCGCCGCCCGGCCGACGATGAGGCGCCAAACCCGAGGTCCAGCCCGACGCCCCGGCCGGCGATCAGTCGGTGGGCGACGATCGCGCTCGCCGGGTTCATGCTGGTCCAGATGGCCATCCCGCTGCGTCACTACGCTCGGCCCGGCAACGTGCGCTGGAACGAAGATGGCTACTACCTCTCTTGGCGAGTGATGCTGACCGAGAAGGCCGGCACCGTCAGCTATCAGGTGACGGATCCCGCAACTGGCGAGACCTGGACGGCCGACCCCGACCTCGTGCTCGAGGACTGGCAGATCTCACATGCCGCCACTCGTCCCGACCTCATCCAGGCCAGCGCACATCTCCTCGCCGATCACTACGCACAGCAGGGCGCAGGCGACGTCGAAGTCCGAGCCGAGGCGTGGGTTTCGATGAACGGTCGACCCGCAGCGCTTCTCGTCGACCCGACCGTCGACCTGGCATCGAACGATCGAGGCGAGTTGCCCGACGGTTGGATTCTCGAGCCGTGAACCACACCGACCCTGCGAGCCGAACATGAAGGGTCGATCCGTACTCCTGTTCCTCGTTCCGGTGCTGCTGGCCGCCGTGCTGTCGTGGATCCTCTGGCCCAGATCCGGGTCGGAGACGATCGATCTGGTGAGCTCTGGCCCATCGTTCACCACGCTGGCCGAACTCGACGAAGCGAGCGATCTCGTCATCGTCGGAACCGTCGGGCAGATCGACGCGGGTCGGACCATCAGCGACGATGTCGACCCCGATGCCGGGATCACGACCTCGCTGTTCGAGTTCGATGTCGAGCAGGTGCTCCAGGGTTCTGCTGGGGCGAAGGTGGTTGTCGAGCACGAGACGGGTTTGGCCGACCGAACCTCGATCACCGTCGACGGGGTCGAGGCCCCCGAGCTCGGGGATCGGCTGCTGGTGTTCCTCGTTGCCGGCGGCTCCGAAGCCTTTCCCCACCACGCGATCGTGAGCAACGAAGGTCGCTTCGTCGTCAGTGGAACGCGAGTGGTGCCCGTCGTCGATGGTCCGGTGGGTGATGCCATCCGGGCGATGACGATCGGCGAGATCGAGGCGGCGCTCGGCTGAGGGGCCGACCGGTGTTCAGCCGGCCTCGGCTGCTGCCTTGATGCCCTCGACCACTCGCTGCATGTTCTGTCGATGCTCCTTCAGCCGACCGAGCAAAATCCGCGGCTCGAGGTCGGGCATCTGTTCGATCACTTCGGTCATCCTGGAAGGTCCGGGACCGAGTCGGAGGTGATAGCTCAACCGGCTTGCACCGGCGATCGGTTCGATCTCGAATCGCCACTGCGCGCCGGGAGCGTCGGGGTCGGAGGTCACCCAGCCGAAGGAGCGATCGGGTTCGTAGCGATCGATGAAACAGGGGATGTCCCAGTCGCCCATGTTCTCCTTGGTGTTCGATCCGACGAACGTGTTGCCGACTGCTGGTCCGTCGGCGCCATCGACCCAGCGGGCACCGACGAACTCCTCGCTGAACGCTCGTCCGAAGTTGATGTCGCTGATGAGCGGCCAGACTGCGGTCGGAGGGGCGTCGATGTCGATCTCGACGATCGTGCCGGGACCGTCGGCGAAGCACGGAGGATCGCTCGGGCCTGACTCCCAGGTGGTCGCGTGGCGGTCGGCGTCGGTGTTCATGCCCCGACCTTAGGCAGCGCACCCCGTGTCGATCCAGTCATCGAACCAAGAGGTCGGTGTGGCATGCGGACCGCACTGTTCGCCACCGAAATCCTTGGGCCATCCGGACCATTCCGGTGGGGTGCCCTTGCATGTGCCCCTGGTCTCACGTACGCTGCCATACACCGTAAGGGGGTATCAGGATGACAGACACTTTGCCGAACCCGGCTGAGGCCGCCAAGGCCACCGAGAACCAACGCGTTCTGCCGATCATCAAAGACACGCCGGAGGGCGCCGACGCCTGGGAGCGCACGCCGTACAAGGCCGAGGACTACGGGCCGGTCACCGACTACGCCACCGACTTCGACCACGCATGGCCGGAATACAACCCGAAGGCCCCCGAGGTCTGGTCCGAGCTCGTCGAGGGCGGATGCCCCATCGCTCACAGCGATCGCTATGGCGGCATGTGGGTGCCACTCACCCACGAGACCGTCAACGAGATCGCGTACGACACCGAGAACTTCACCAGTCGCTCGGTCGTCGTCGGCCACACCCGTCCCGGCGATCTGGCCCTTCCCGCGCCGATCGGTGTCGCTCCTCCCATCACGAGCGACCCGCCGTTCCACAAGCCTGCACGACGCATGCTTCTCCCGGCGTTCTCGCCCCAGAAGACCGCCGAGTGGGAGGGCGAGATCCGGGTCCTGTGCCAGGGCCTCCTCGACGACATGGGTGAGATCGAACCGGGCACCACGGTCATCGACGGTGCCATGCAGTACGCCCAGCACATTCCGGTTGCCGTGATCGGCCGCATGCTCGGCCTCCCGGCCGAAGACGACGACATCTTCCGCGAATTCGTCCATCAGATCCTCGAGAACATCAACTCAGATCCCAAGGATCGTGTCCAAGAGCAGCCTCTCGATCTCTATCTCGACAAGCACATCCAGGATCACATCGACAACCCGCGCGATGACTTGATCAGCTATCTCCTCGACATGGAACTCGACGGCAACAAGCTCGAGCCCGAGCATGTTCGTGGCACGATCGTGCTGCTGCTGGTCGCCGGCATCGACACCACGTGGTCGGCCATCGGTTCGTCGCTTTGGCATCTCGCCCAGCACCCCGAAGATCGTCGCTATCTGCAGGAGCACCCCGACAAGTTCGACTTCGCGCTCGAAGAGTTCCTGCGGTTCTATGCGCCGGTCACGATGTCTCGTCTTGTTGCCGAAGACGTCGACTTCCATGGCTGCCCAATGAAGAAGGACGACTGGATCTTGCTGCCCTTCCCGGCAGCCAACCGTGATCCAGAGCAGTTCGATCGGGCCGACGAGTTCGTGATCGACCGTGAGCAGAATCGTCACGGAGCCTTCGGTCTCGGTATCCACCGTTGCCTTGGATCGAACCTCGCTCGTCTCGAGATGAAGGTCGCGATCCAGGAGTTCATCGCTCGGTTCCCCGACTTCGAACTCGCAGGCGACACTCGTTGGTCGGTCGGCCAGGTCCGCGGACCACGAGCCATGCCGTTCCGCATCCTGTAGTCATCGGGCCCGGCGACGTCCGGCCCCGACCTCTTCACGAATCCCGTCCAGACCCCGGGGCCGGCGCATGAGGCGCTCGGTCTCGGGATCTCGTCGTGTCAGGACTCGACCGAAGCCACGAAGGCGTTGATCCGGTCGACGAAACGAGCCGGGTCGACCAGGTGGGGATAATGGCCTTGGTCGGCCCAGACCTCGGTGACGGCGCCGGGAATGGCGCCGGCGAGCCACTCGGCGTAATCGGGGCCGGGATCGATGCCGTGCAACGAGAGATACGGCGACGCGACGGTGGCGGTCATGGCGCCGACCATGGCATCGAGTTCATCGGTCGACAGCGTCAGGACCGGGTCCCACACGCCGAGCACGACGTCTTGCTCAGGGTTCCGCAGGGCCGAGATGCGGGCGAACTCGTCATCGGGAAGTGGGCCTCGCATCGAATCGAAGACCATGCCGATTGCGGCTACGAAGCCGTCGGCGTCGCCCCGTAGCATGGGCTCGAGTTGGAGGAGCCCGGCCTTGAAGTCGGCGAGCTTCAACGGCTGATCGACGTTGACGACACCGCGGAACGCCGTCACCGACGCCATGGCCGTGACCACGGTTCCGCCGAGCGAGTGCCCGACGATCACGGCATCGGCCGGGTCGATGCCGGCATCGGCCATCGCCGCGATCACATCGCCTGCCATTGCCTCGAGATCGAACGGCGGCACCCGGGTTGCTTCACCGTGGCCTCGGAGATCGACTTGGAGGACCGTCCGCTGCTGTCCGGTGACGGGGTCGACGGAGAGGGGATCGATGAGCGGTGCCCAGGATTGCTTCGATTCGGTGATGCCGTGGATGAGGATGAGCGGGGTCATCCCCCGAAGTTAGCGGACTTCGACGAGGCGTCGGCAACGTCGAGAGCCCCGGGGCCATACTCGGCCAGGAAGCGGTCGAGTAGACCGTCCGCGAGTGGCCGAGAGAAGTAGTAGCCCTGGATCAGGTCACAACCGAGCTCGCGCAATGCGTCGAACTCGCCTGGCCGTTCGACACCCTCGGCGACCACGTCGAGACCGAGGCCGTGGGCCAGTTCGATCGTGGACTGCACGATCTTGAGGTTCGAGGGATCGACATCGACGTCGGTGATGAACACCCGGTCGATCTTGAGTTCGTCGACGGGGAGATCACGGAGGTAGGCAAGCGACGAGTAGCCGGTGCCGTAGTCATCGACGGCAATGCGGAAACCGATGCGCTTGATCTCCTCCAGTACCTGGATCACTCGCTGGCGATCCAGCATGACCGCTGTTTCGGTGACTTCGAACGAGATGAGTTCGGGGCCGATGCCGTGCTTGTGGAGCAGTTCTTCCATTCGTGCTGCGAGCGTGTCGTCGAGCAGGTTCCGAGTCGACAGGTTGACCGCCACCGGGAGGAAGTGGCCGTTCTCCAGACGCTTGGCTGCATCCTGCATGGATCGACTGAGCACGAAGTCGGTCAGGTCTCGCATCATGCCCGCACTCTCGGCGAGGGCGATGAACTCGTCGGGCGGGACGAAACCGAAACGAGGATGTTGCCAGCGCGCCAGCGCCTCGAGCCCGACGACCTTCTCGTCGCTGGCTCGGACCTTGGGTTGATACCAGACTTCCAGCTCGCCCCGCTCGATGGCCGGCCGGAGGCCGGCCAGGAGCTCGAGTCGGCGAGGGCTGTTGGTGTCGTCTTCGTTTCGGTAGAACTCCCAACCCGACTGTCGTTCCTTGGCGGCATACATGGCGACGTCGGCGTGACTGAAGAGCCCCGTGAGATCGTCGCCGTCGGTCGGCATCATGGCGATACCGACGCTGGCCCCGACATGAAGCGCCAACTGCATCAGATGAATGGGTTCTTCGATCACTTCGATCACGCGTTTGGCGAGGGCGGCGGCCGCAGCAGTGTCTTCGATCGACGGATCGAAGAGTGCGAACTCGTCGCCTCCGAGCCGTCCGATCAACGACGCTGTGCGGCTGATCCGAGCAAGCCGCTTCGAGATGATGCAGAGCGCCTGGTCGCCGGTCGGGTGGCCGAGGGTGTCGTTCAGGTCCTTGAACCGGTTGAGGTCGAGGACGAGCAGCGCACCCTTGGTCGGTCCGGCCTCCTCGAATGCGACATCGAAGCCGAGCCGATTGGCCAGCCCGGTCAACGAATCGTGATGGGCGGCGAGTGCCAATTGGTCGCCGAGGATCGATCGCTGAGCGGCGATCTCGGTTTGTGCGACCAGGGCCGCCAGCAGCTGGAGATCACCCTCGGAGAAGTTGCCGACCGATGTCGAACGGTCCCAGACGACGACCACCGCCGACGAGTCGCCGATCCGGAGTGGAGCCGCCACGCCATCGGTGTGCAACGGGACCCCGGCCGAGGTGCAGAGGCGTCGAAGCAGTCTGGGTTTGTCCAGACCCTCGACCGCCGTACTGATCGACGAGGGGAGCAACACGCTGCGAGGGCCGGCGATGTCGAACTGGTACCCCTCCGCATCGAGGTCCGGCTCGCTCTGAATGACCACGGCGCCACGAGAGCCCCGAAGGACGTCGACCGACTGATCGACCAGAGCCTGCAAGATGTCGCTGGTACGGCTCAGACCGGTGAGCGTGGTCGTGAAATCGCTGATCAGGTTGAGATTGCTTGCGCGTTTGACCGTCGCCGCCTGCTCGCGGATCAAGACGGTGAAGCCGAGCACGACGATGGCGAGCGCCACGGAGGTGACGGGGTAGGTCACGACGGCGGCCAGCCCAAGCAAGGCCATACTCGTGGTCGCCATCGTCATCGTCAGATTGGATCGAACGGCCGAAGCGATGAGCTTGGCCGGGCGATCGCGGTCGTAGAACGAGATGACCGTCGCAACCAGCAGATCGCCGACTGCGGCCGATGCGAGAACCAGCGCGGTGCCCGAGGCCCAGAGCAGCTGCCCGTCGATCCTGGGCAGGAGGATCACATGGAAGGCGTAGACCGGAAGCGCGGTCTGAAGCCAGATCATCGCCAGATTGAACGCCCGCTTTTCGGCCGTGAGCTTGCGGGCCCGGAGTGCGATGATCGTGCCTGCGAGACGGGCACAGATGAGCCCCAAGGGGCCCAGGAAGAAGAGGGCGATGACCGACACCGGTTCGCTCATCGACAGTGAATAGGACTCCCGGCGCACCTCGATGTGGACGACGGCCCACTCCATGAGCGTGAAGATCGGGATGAAATACCACCACTTCAGCGGGCTCTCGACTGCCGGTTCCATACCTGCGCTGGCGGTCAATCCCCAGGTCAAAGCGGACGCGACCATCGCGATGGCGATCGTGAACACGCTGACCTTGCGGTCAGCAGTCAGGGCCATGCGATTCACCGGGTTCTCCGGGTGTTGCTGTCGCTCGCGACGGACATCGGCTCGATCCTCGTGCAGGGAAATTGCACTACTCCTAAAGGAGCATCGGCGGATCGGCGACGGGGATGAGGGGCGGCAAAAACCACCGCTCGGAGGCGTCTGGCCCAGGCTGGCCGGTTTCTACCTCAGTCGGTGGGCCGGTGGTCGTCGTCGAGCTCGAGCCAGACGGTGTTCAGGGGGCCGCGATGCACGGTGGCGGCAGCCGATCGGAAACGTCCTCCGAGTTGCACCTTCGTCGTCGGTTCGGCCTCGATGTTGGCAAACCAATTCGACGAAGGCCGCACGGTGGAGATCAGCAGATGGTTGCCGGCTCGCGCGGTGAGGACGGGAACACGGCGGGGTTTGCCAGACACTCGACCGGTCGTTTCGACGACGACGGCACCGACACCGAAGGGGAGGGGATTGCCGAGTCCGGTCGCAAGCGTCGGCTCGACGATCCGGTTGAGCGTCGAGAAAAACGTCTTGGTCAGTGTGGATGCCACGTAGACAGGTTGCCCCGTGGGTGCGGCAATCGATACATCAGGAGACGGAGATCACTCGGGAGCGAGGTCGTCGATCGGGCGCCAACTGTGGTGGGGACGTCGCTGTTCGGCGCTGGGCGTCGATGGTCGCGGTCTCGATCGCCTTGGTTTCGTCGCTCGACACGATGACCGATGCGAACACCAGGGCCTCGGCCTGGTACCCGTTGGCGGGAGCGAGCATCGACCTCGGGTTTTCACATTGCTTTCCCTGGCACCACCAGGACTACGTTTGCCGAGTGACCGCTCCATCTCCGACCGTCGACACCACGATCACGCGCCAGGCGTGGCTGGCGCTCGCCGTCACGACTCTCTCGACGTTCCTCGTGGTGATCGACATCTCGGCGGTGAACGTTGCGTTCCCCTCGATCGAGGCCGACATGGAGACCAGCCGGACCACGCTCGGTTGGATCATCTCGGGGTACAACATCGTGGTCGGTGCGCTCCTGCTGGCCTCGGGTCGGCTGGCCGACAGCATCGGGCGTCTGAAGGTGTACATCCCCGGCGTGGCGCTCTTCATGGTCGGCTCGCTGCTTTGTGGCCTTGCGCCGTCGGTCGGCATGCTGATCGGGGCCCGCCTCGTGCAGGGCTGCGGTGGCGCACTCGTCGCGGCCTCGGGCTTCGCCGTGATGCTGCCCGAGTTCCCCCCATCTCGCCGGAGCACGGCGATCGGTATCGCCGGTGCCACCGGTGCGCTGGGCGCCGTCGTGGGGCCCGCCCTCGGATCGGTCCTGATCGACGCCTTCAGCTGGCGGGCAATCTTCTACATCAACGTGCCGCTGTCGCTGCTCATCCTGCTGCTGGCGCCGAAGTTCCTCCGGGAATCGAAGAACCCCGATGCCAACGGCCGGATCGATCTGCTCGGTGTGCTCATCGGGACGCTGTCAGTCGCGCTGGTGATGTTCGGCATCGTGCGAAGTGAAGAGTGGGGACTCGGTGACTGGCGGGTCTGGGCGCTCATCGTCGTCGGAGCAACGCTGCTTCCGGTGCTGATCCGACGTTCACGGTCGCACCCCGAACCCCTGCTCGACCTCGATCTGTTCGCCTTCCGCTCGTTCTCGAGCACCAGCACCGGCGTCGCGTTCTACGGATTCGCGTTCACCTCGGGAGCACTCGTCAACTCGATCGTGCTGCAAGACCTGTGGGATCAAGACCTGTCGGTGGTCGGGCTCGCCTTCGTTCCCGGCCCGCTGCTGGCGGCAGTGATCAGCCCGCTCACCGGATCGTTCGCCGACCGAGTCGGTCACCGGTGGCTCCTCGGCGTCGGTTGTCTGATGTGCGCGCTCGGCTACCTCGCGCTCTTGCTCGCCATCGGATCCGAGCCTGCGGTCTGGAGTCGCTTCGTCCCCCTCAGCCTGATCAGCGGTGTCGGCGTCGGCCTGACGGTCGCCACCTGGTCGAGCGCAGGCCTGGCCGACATTCCCCCCGCCAAGTTCGGGGTCGCCGGAGCGACGGTGAACACGATTCGGCAGGCATCGTACGCGCTTGGCATCTCGGTGTCGATCACGCTGCTCGCGTCGGGCGCCGACGTTTTCGATCTCTCCGCCTATCGGTGGGCCTACGGCTGGATCGCTGCCTGTTACGTGGTCGCCGGGCTCGTGGTGGTGTTCACGTTCCCCTCGGGCAACAGTCAGGATCGAGCGAGCGTCTGATCCGAGGCCGATTCGAGATCGGCCAGGTCGACCACGTCGGCGTCGGCGAGCGACGTACGTACGTCGACATCGGCCTTGGGAGTGACATCGGGACAGAACCGCAGCGATGCCTGCTCCAGCGCGGCACGTACCTCGTCGACGAGTCGGCCAGCATCAGATCGGTCGCACTCGATCACGATCGAGTCATGCACCGTCTGCACCGGGACGGCGCCCGGGTAGTTCCGGAGGCGAGTGTCGAGGTCGGCGTACCCGGCGAGCATGATATCGGCGACACCTCCTTGGATCGGAGCATTGCGCCACGCGTTCACCATGACCGACACCCGCTCCCGGGCCGAGCGGCCGAGCAGGCTGTGGGCGGCTTCGTCTCCGAGGTCTCGGGCGAGCATCTCGATGTACCGCAGCCGCTGTGGTCGGTCCTCGAAGACTCGGCCAAGCTCGGCCTCGGTGAACGGCACGCCGCGTTCGCTCAACTCGATGCCGTGCACGTCTTCGAAGCGAGTGCGCACCCTGATCAGATCCTTCGACTCGCTCTGGATCGCTTCGATGGCCGCGTTCATGAGCAGGCGATCGAGATGGAGGTTGAACTGTTGACGGCGCCCCGACAGGGTTCGGCTCGAGAAGGTGAACGGCGTTCCGTCGGGCTCGAGTGCCACCGGAGCGGAATAGCCGAGGAGCCACGAGATCGACTCGGTCAGTTGGGCGAGCTCCCGCTGGTGACGGTCGGGATGCAGTTCGGCGATCTCGTCGGCGGTCGGCCATCGATTCTGCGACGAACGGAAAGACCGGCGGATGGACGAGACCTCGCGGAAGCCGCCCGCGAGTCGCAGGGTGAGCGGCCAGTCGATGCTGGCGGTCTGTTGGCTGATGTCGCGAATCTCGGCGATCCTGGCCTCGGCCCACGCGGCGGTTCCCGGATAGGTCCGTCGATACTGGGCGAGAAGACGCGACGCCTCTTCTCTGGTGGTGGGTGACCCTTCGGAGGTGAGCGAGCGTCCGAGCGCCGATGCGCCGGAGCCGTAGGCGATTCCGAAGTTCAGTGCCTTCGCGATCTGGCGAAGGTGTTTGAACCGTGCGGGATCTTCCGCCTGCAGGATGTCGGGGTCGAAACCGAACATGCTCGCTGCGGTGCTCACGTGGACGTCGACGCCGCGTTGGAACGCCAGCCGAAGTGGTGCGTCGTCGGCCACCTGGGCCAGATAGCGCAGCTCGGCCTGGCTGAGGTCGGCGTGCACGAAGACCCGATCGCTCGATGCCGGGCGAACGAACGGCTTCATCTTGGGGGTGAAGTTCTGGGCGTTCGGATTGCGGCTGGCCAGGCGGCCGGTGTTGGTCCCCACGACCTGGAGATACTGGGGGCGAAGCCGACCGTCGTCGTGCAGATGCTCGCGGATCGATTCGCCGTAGGTGCTCAGGATCTTGGAGAGGTTGCGGTGCTCGAGGAGCGCGTCGCAGAGCTCGCCACCGATGTCGCGAAGCACCCCAGCGTTGACCGAATCGAAGTCGGTCAACGGCCGTGCTCGCCCGTGACGGCCGGCCGTCCACGCCAGCACCTCGTCGGTCGCCCACTGGTTCAACGCCTGTCGCACCTGCTTGTCGGATGCCGGGTTCCAGGTCGGCTCGACCGCTTCGTCGAAGAGCGATCCCTGCCCTCCACCGGTGAGCATGGCAAGACGGCCGACGACCTCGTGCTTCTTGGCCTCGACACGCTCGAGTTCGCTGCTCCAGCCCTGCCAATCGAACGGCAGTCCGCTTCGCTCCATCTGATCGAGGAAGGGTCGAGCCGAGAGCTCGATCTCGGTGATCTCCTCGAGCCCGGCCGTTGCGATCTCGGCCCGAATCGCATCGCTCACCCAGAGTGTCTCGACCGCGTCGGCAGCGGCGTAGGCGATCTGGTCGTAGGTGAGGTCGTCGGTGGCGGTGTAGGACAGCTGCACGGTGCCCTTGCCTTCGGCCTGGAGCCCGAGGTAGTGCTCGACGGCCCAGGCCAATCCGTGAAACCACGTGACCCCGCTCTGGCCTTGATACAGCAGGGCATCGGCGAGCTGGGCGTCCCACCATCGGATGTGGCGGGTGGTGTCGGTCGACTCGAACACCGCAAGATCGATGACTCGAGCGTCGAAGTTCGCATTCCAGGCGTCGGCGGTGACACCGCTGAGTACGGGAGCGAGGAGCGTCGGGGTGACATCTCGGGCATCGACGACGAAGGCATGTTCGGTGCCGTCGGGGCGCCGGACGGCGATCGACATCACTCGCATCTTGCCTGCCATCGGACCATCGATGGGCGTCTCGGTGTCGATGGCGACACGTTCGGACCCGTCGAGCCAGCCGGCGACATCGACAAGTTGCGATGGTTGGCACACGAAGGTGCGGGGAACATCGCCCGGGTCACGTTTCACCTGTCCGACCTTACGACCGGCAGGGCACGCGTGCGACCGAGGCCGGCCAGCTCGGATCGCCGGCTGCGTCTTCGACGCGCTTCGATCTACGCTGCCGATGTGTCTGCCACTCTGCCCCCACCACTCGAACCCCTGGCCTTCCTCGCAGGAACGTGGACGGGAGGCGGTGCATTGCACTACCCGACCATCGAACCTGCCACGTACACCGAGGAGATCTCCTTCGAGTCCGACGGTCGGCCGTTCTTCGCCTATGCGCAGCGAACCCACCTCGTCGAGGCGGACCGTCCGGCGCACCGAGAAACAGGCTTCTGGCGGCACGTCGGAGACGGTCGGGTCGAGGTCATGCTCTCGCACGTGACCGGTCTGGTCGAGATCCTCGAAGGCACCGTGGTCACCACAGACGGAATCACCGTCGTCGAACTCGAGTCGACACTCGTGACCGGCTCCAGTACCGCTGTCGCGGTCGAGGCGACGACCCGCCGCTTCGAAGGTGATGGCACCACGCTTCGCTACGACATGTCGATGGCGGCCGCCGGGCAGCCGATGACCCATCACCTCAGTGCCACCTTCACCCGCAGCGCTTCCGCCGACTGACCGCCGCCAGTCTGGCCGATTCACATCGATCGCACGATCTGAAGCGAGCACCACCGGTCATCTGGCTACGGTGGCCGGGTGGCTTCTTCTGACTCTGCATTGCTCACCCAGTTCGTCGACGAGTGCCGAGCGGCGGCGACCGCCGACGACGCAGTCGTACGGATCGTCGCACATCTCGAACAGCTCGTCGCCCAGCCCGACGCACTGATGGCTGCGGCCGGCCCGCTGCCCGATGTCCTGCCGCCGGCGGGCCTCGACGAGACGCTGTTCGAAGACGAGACCGTCACCGTGATGTTGGTGGCGACACCGTCTGGCGTCGTCCAGCCGCCTCACGATCACCGGATGTCGGCGATCATCGGGGTGTTCGAGGGGAGCGAGGTGCAGCGCTTCTTCGTGAAGGCCGGTGCCGGTCTCAAGGAGATGCGAGGCCGCTCGATCGAAACCGGCGAGGTGCTGTCACTGGGTCGTAAGACGATCCATGCGATCTCGGCGGCCGAGCCGGGTCCATGCCGAGCGGTCCACGTCTATCTCGGTCCGTTGTTGCAGATCGATCGATCGATCTTCGACCCCGAGACCGGCGCCGAGGAGCCGTTCTCGATGGACCGCTACGCCGAGTTCTGCCGCCAAGAGGAGCAGCCATGAAGAAGATCCCGAGCGACGACCGCAGGGCCCAGTACAAGTCGAGCAACGTCGACGTCGACCGTGACGGACTGGCAGCGTTCTTGGCCGACAAGCACCAGTGGGTGCTTTCCACAACTCGCGCCGACGGTCGACCGCAGATGAGCCTCGTGAGCGGCGGCATGACGAGCGACGGCAGCCTGGCGATCTCGACCTACCCGTCTCGGGTCAAGGCCAAGAACGCCCGCAGAAATCCTCTGGTCTCGGTGGCCGTGATGGGCTCGGAGTTCAACGCCGAGTGGATCCAGATCGACGGCGAGGCTCGGGTGCTCGACATGCCAGAGGCATCTGATGCCTTCGTCGAGTACTACCGCTCCATCTCGGGTGAGCACCCGGACTGGGACGAGTACCGCCAGGCGATGGCCGATCAGGGCAAGTGCATGATCCTGATCGAGCCGACGCGGTGGAGCCCGGTGAGCAAGGGCGGGTTCCCGCCCGAACTGTTCGCCGACTGATCACTCCGCCGCTGTTCTCGACTGAGCCTCGAGTGGTGGGCTAGACCGGGTCTGCCCGCCGAGACCCAGGACGACGAATGACCACTGCCCACCCGCTCACCATCCGCGGCGCTCACGGGTCGCCCTACAGCCTCAAGATGCGGGCGGTGCTCCGCTACCGGCGCATCCCGTTCCGGTGGGTCCTGCGCGGGTCGGTGCACGACGACCTGCCACCCGTGCCGGTGCAGATCATTCCGGCGATCGCCTTTCCGGCTGCCGATGGGTCTCACGGAGACGTGATGGTCGACTCAAGCCCACAGATCATGGCGCTCGAAGATCGCTACCAGGGCCGCAGCATCGTGCCGACCGATCCCGCTCTCGCCTTCATCGATGCACTCATCGAAGACGTTGCCGACGAGTGGCTGACCAAGGTGATGTACCACTACCGATGGGCGTTCCCCGACGACGTGGAGAAGGCCGGCCGGTTGCTCCCGCTCTCCCAGTCGCTCCAGGCCACCGACGAACAGCTCGAGCAGGCCCATGACTTCATCATCGAACGCCAGCTCGGCCGGCGGGCCATGGTCGGCTCGACCGATGCGAACGCTCCGATCCTGGAATCGTCATACATCCGCCTGCTCGACCTGATGCAACGACACCTCGGCAAGGCCGACTTCCTGCTGGGTGACCGCCCTGGCCGCGGCGACTTCGCCCTCTTCGGGCAGCTGTCCCAACTCCTCGGGTTCGATCCGACCTCGATGGCGCTCGGGGTCACCCATGCGCCTCGGCTGATGCACTGGGTCGACCAAGTCGACGACCTGTCGGGCTTGCCGGTCGAGGAGGGACACGGATGGCGCGAGCTCACCGGACTGACCGACACCACGGTCGAACTCCTGCACGAGGCCGGCCGCACCTACGCCCCGTTCATGGTCGCGAATGCCGCGGCGCTGGCCGACGGAGCCGACGAGATGGTCTGCGAGATCGACGGTCGGGACTACCGGCAACCCCCGTTCGGGTACCAGGCGAAGTGCCTCGGCTGGCTTCGCGACGGCTATGCGGCGCTCGGGCCCGAGTCCAGGTCCTCGGTCGACGTACTGCTTGCCGGCACGGGGTGTGAGATCCTGTTCACATGAGCTGCACCACGGGCTCGAGCTTCACCAGTTCGAGCGGTGGGTCGACCGAGGGAGTATGTGATGAAAGCCGGAGACATCCCGATCGAACCCGCCGGCGGTGACCCGGCGTGCTGGGCCCATCTCTTCGAGTCCGATGATCGGGGTGCACTTCCCGACGGCCTCTCGCTCGTGCGGACGACCCCGCAGTTCGACCAAGACTCCGTCCCCGGCGGACTTCGCCGTGCCCACAAGGTGGCGAACGATGTCTGGGGGCGATTGGTGGTCTCTGCCGGAAGCCTCGTGTTCGTGTTCGAGGACCAACCGGACTCGCCACTCGCCGTCGCTGCCGGCGAACACGTGATCATCCCGCCCGGTCGGCCGCATCACCTCGAGTTCGATGGCGAGGCGTCGTTCGTGGTCGAGTTCCACGAGGCCACCGCAGAACCGGACGCCTGAGAGACGGTGGGGTCCATCGTCTCGAGTCGATGCTCGGTCCGCTCGAACACAGTTCGCCGGTAGGTGCAGAACGCTGCTCAGTAGCTCCCGGGGACGAACTCGAGGACTCCGTCGACACGAGGGAGCCAGACGATCATCGATTGCTGCGTGACCTCGTTGGTGGCACCGTCGATGCCTGTCATGTACCACATGCGCGGTTCGGCTCGGACGACGCGAAACATCGTCCGAGCCGCCGGATCGGGCTCGGACGGTGCGACGGTGAGCAGGAGGCTGTTGGCGACCCACACGGCCCGTGTGAGTTCGACATCGTCGGGGACATCGACGACCTGGGGACAGGCCTCGGGCAGCGAGGCCAGCGTGGCCAGCCGGCCGGCGATGTCGGCATGCGTCGGGTCGGCACCGGCCTCGTCGACGAGTCGGAGTCCGGCTGCCACCTGGCGTTCCACCCACGCCGGGGTCTCGTTCGCCGACTCGACCAGACGATCGAGCTCGGCGACGAGCTCCGGTGAGGGTGTCTTCGCTTGCTCGTTCATCGTGCTCCGCTCGCTCGCCCGCTCGTTTGCTCTGACTCACTCACTCGCCAGCTCGTTTGCTCTGGCCTGCTCACTCGCCAGCTCGTTTGCTCTGTCCTGCTCACTCGCCAGCTCGTTCGATGGCATTCAGATAGGTGTAGAGGGTCACCTTGGAGACCCCCATCCATCCTGCGACATCTTCGACCGCGCCGCGGAGCAAGAATGCACCCTGCTCGTCGAGGCGGCGAATCGCCGCTTGTTTCTGCGCTCGTTCGAGATCGGGGAGACGGGCTCCCAACTCACGCTCCACCGCAGCGACGAGACGTTCCAGCGCCCCGTGGAGCTCGGAGGTTCGCAGATAGGCGACGGTCTCGCCCTTCCACAGGACCGGTCGATCACTCGGGCGTGACGAACGAGCATTCACGATCGAGGCGCCCATGGCCTCGACCACCGGCCGGAGGGCAGAGAGGAAGTCGTCGGATCCTTCGTTGGTCGGGCGGTCGCTCATCGGCGCTCGACCCGGGTCTGGATGCTCGTTGCGCCTGCGTCGAACCCGGCTCGGGCCAGTTCGCTCGACAGCGGGATCAAGACGTCGAGGTCTGCGTCGACGGTGGTGGAGAACGGGCCCATGTCGGCCTCGAGGCCTCGCTCGGCCAACAGGTCGAGGACCGCCCGGACATGCGGACCGGGATCGTTCTCCTTGAATGGCTCCACAAGAATCTCGAGACGCCCGGCGGTCATGCGGTCACCCTAGTCGTGCCGTGTCGACGGCCAAGCCCTGACGTCGTCCGTTTGTTAACGAAGTGTCAACGACGAGAGAACTCCGCGATCGCGATGGGATCCAGCGGTGTGCGACGCTGTTCATGCCGTCATCCTGGTCGGAATGCGAGCTCGAGGATGACCACATCAAGCCGATCATCGCCTTTACTCTTTGTAAAGATCACAAGTACGATCGGCGCCGCAGCCCCACACTCGCCCTCACCCGTCCGGACCCCTCATGACCGCTGACACGAAGACCAATCAGGGCGAAGACACGCCGCCGCTCACCCCGATGTCGCTGGCGACATTGCTCTCGCGGATCGAACACGAATGGGAGACCCGCAAGAAGATCTTCGATCTCCCCAACGCCCGCATCTGGAAACCGGATCCGGCCATCGATCTCGGCTTCGACTTCCTGGGTCGGCGATGTGCGACACCCATCGGTCCTGCCGCGGGACCACACAGCCAGCTCGCCGAGAACATCGTGCTCGCCTGGCTGGGCGGGTCCCGTCTGTTCGAGCTGAAGACCGTGCAGGTGCTCGACCAGCTCGTGATCAATCGGCCATGTATCGACATGGAGACGATCGGCTACAACATCGAGTGGAGTCAGGAACTCACGCTCTCGCAGAGCCTCACCGAATACGTGAAGGCCTCGATGCTGATCGAGATCCTGCGGCAGTGGGAGCCTCTGGCCGACTTCATCGGTCCCGACCCGGGCCCGCACGTCTTCGACATGTCCGTCGGCTATGACCTCGCAGGAATCTCGTCGCCGTCGGTTGCGGCGTTCATCGACGGCATGCGAGACGCCACCGCCGAGGTCGACCGACTCCGGTCCGAGCTCACCGGCCAGTGGTCACGCTTCGCCGACTTCGACTTCTCCACCCACATCGCCGACACGCTCACCCTCTCGACGTTCCACGGCTGCCCGCCGGAAGAGATCGAGCTCATCACCAAGCACCTGGTCGACGCCCATGATCTCGATGTCATCGTCAAGCTGAACCCCACCCTGCTGGGATACGAGACCGTGGCGAGCATCGTCAACGATCAGCTGGGCTACGCCGACGTCCATGTGAAAGAGTCGGCGTTCGCCGATGACCTCCAGTTCGATCGGGGCATCGAACTGATCGACGAGCTCAATCAGTACGCCAACGATGCCGGGCATCGCTTCGGCATCAAGCTCACCAACACACTCGTCGTCGACAACACCAAGAAGTGGATGCCCGACGAGACCATGTATCTCTCGGGACCGCCGCTGCACGTGTTGGCCTCGACCCTCCTCGATCGCCTGTCGAAGGCGCTGCCCGGACGGCTCGCCGTTCCCGGCCACGACGGCGAGATCATGGTCAGCTTCTCGGCCGGCATCAACAAGGACAATCTGGCCGACGCGATCGCCATGGGCGTGAATCCCGCCACGGTCTGTTCCGATCTGTTGAAGCCCGGCGGCTACGGCCGTCTCGCCCCCATGCTCAAGGCGCTCACCCGAGAGCTGGCCGACACCGGCCATACCAACCTGCCAGACTGGCGCCGTGCCCGACAGCAGGCAGCCCGCGACGCAGGCCTCGCCACCACGGCAGAACAGCACGTCGCCCACATCCTCGGTGATGGCATCGGTGACTACCACCTGTCGGGCAACGAGAAGCTTCCACGAGCGGTCGATCACGAGCTCGAGATGTTCGGCTGCGTCGCCTGCAACTTCTGCATCACCGTGTGTCCCAACGATGCGTTCTTCAACATCAAGAGCATCGACGGCATGGATGGTCGACAGCAATACCTGCTGTTCTCCGAACTGTGCAACGAGTGCGGAAACTGCATGACCTTCTGCCCAGAAGACGGCGATCCGGCCAAGATCAAGCCCCGCCTCTTCACCGACGCCGACCTGTTCGCCGGTCGCGAGGGGCAGGGCTTCCTCCTCGAGAACGGCAAGATCGTCGCCAGCCGAAGCGACGGAGATCAAGCCGACCTCGTGCAACGACTGCTCGACACCGACGCCGGCAACCCGCTCTACCCCACGAGCCCCACGGAGACCACTGCATGACCACCAATGTCGAGGAAACACCCCGGCGGACCCTCATGGTCGGGGCCGCCCAGCTCGGGCCGATCGCCAAAGACGAAACCCGAGAGGCCGTCGTCGAGCGGCTGCTCGAGATGCTGCGCGACGGCGCCGAGCGCGGCTGCGAGCTGATCGTGTTCCCCGAACTCGCCCTCACCACGTTCTTCCCCCGGTGGTACACCGACGA
>RCMY010000368.1_pt1 | contig 42150 bp, 39 predicted proteins | sample 2041341 | NCBI WGS metagenome assembly RCMY01 (sample SAMN09708234, study PRJNA481090) | Marine sediment metagenome, whole genome shotgun sequencing project. | reverse complement strand
TCTTTCTCTTTTCGCTCTGAAAATATATTATACCCTACTCGTAGCATTCCTTTTGTTCGAAGCAGTTGCATTATTCACTTGAATTCTGGATGTGCGCCTTAACACATAATTATTAAATATCTGTTAACAATAGACGCTGCTTTTGATGTATTTTCAGATATACATGTACAATAATGCTTATTCCAACAGGTGTATATAAACGTGAAAAGGGGCAACACCTTTCGGCATTGCCCCTGATATATTTTATTTTATGATTCTATTTCTGTTTTTTATTTAAGTACCTCTGGTACATCAACTGTTGTTGTAACAGCTTTTGTATCTGAAGCCCAGTCTGAAACCTCTGCAGAGAACTTAACAGTGTTAAGACCTATGCTAAGAATAAGATTGTACTTTTTGTTTGCCTCGAATGCGTTCGGGAACTGGATAGTCTTCTTAATAGTCTGTTTTACGTTTGTTACGCCAGCGGATAGAGAAGAATCAATAGTTCTTACCCAGTAAGTAACTGTTACATAAAATGTAGGTTTCACATCTGGTATGAAGTAGTAAGAAGCTGTGTTTTCTTTCAATACATTTGTATATATTGTTGGCTGAAGACCAACCAATCCTTCTGCGACAGTTTTGTTGATTTCTTTGTTTGCTGTTTCGGGTTCGGCAATGTCTTCTGAAATTTCTTTTGCAGGAATATCAAGAGTCATTGTTCCGTCATTATTCCGACCTGACCACTTACCTGTTGTTAAGTCAAGAGTACCAGTTGTCGCGATGTCGTTACTTGTAATCGTTATATCAGAAATTGTAACTTTTGTAGTTTTTGTAGTTTTATCGAAGGCTTTGTCATCATCTGTAGCCAAGATAGCTTTGATGCAAGAATTGTCGCCACCAAACTTAGCCAATGTATGCTTGAATGTAAAACCAACGTTGTCCTTAGTACGTGTCAAATCAGTGTTAACCTCATTTGTTGTTGTTCCCATCTTTGCACCCCAAAGAAGATCAACAGACTGAGTCTTGTCATCTGCTAGTTTGTAAGTTACGGTTGGAGCACCTGTATAAGCGTTGTTTGAAAGTGCAGTGATACCAGATTTGACATCTGCTGGTAGACCTGTACCAGCTGTTACCTCTACATAAGGAGCGTAAGCGAAGAAACTTAGTTTATCGTTATCATTGTTTGGCCAGTAGCGAGCAGGACTATAAGTAAATGCTGTAGATCCAGTAGGTACAGAAACCTTTGTATTGTACATAAAGTTAGGTGTTGTTGTCTTTGCGTAAGCATTCCGACCTGTGTAATATGCAAATACTCCAAAACCGTTTGTTTTGAGAGCTTCTGTATTCTGTGCACCAGCTGCTCCAGCACGAGTTGTCTTTGATAAATAAGTGTCAAACGAAATTGCTTTCTGTGTTGTTTCTGTGTTGTTACTTTCGGTATCAGCCAATTCTGAACTTTGTGAGCAACCCGTGAAAGCCATTGCTGTTGCAGCAGCAACAGTAAACAATAGAATCTTTTTCATAATTGTTATTTACTTGAAATTTTTTCTTACTCTTTTCTAGAGTTTTAGTTAATCCTTTAAATCTACACTTTTGTTTCTTGATGAAACATCATGTTAATAAATTCGTCATGGTTCTTAAACCGGCGCAAAAATATGTAATAATTATATACTGACCAAAAAAATCCATAACTTTTAACTCTTATTAACCCAACTAGCGTTGCACAGTTTGCATAAAGCATTTAAAACGAGAGGGTTATACCTTTTATATACCGATATTAATATCGCCGCCTTCTCCCCAATCATCAACTTCTGCTTCAAATCCACTGCCGCCGCTAGAGCCGCCGTTGTTGATCTTTGGTAATTCAGGACCATTATTAATAAGTAGTAAGTTCCTAGTAACTTCAGATGTTGTTTCTAAAGTTCTAGTTACTTCTTTGGCATAATTTATCATGTTACCGACATTGTAAGTGTATAGTTTCTCGGTTTTGTTATCGCTCAGTTTGAGATATAATGTCAATACATTGTCAGTATCTGTTCTCGTATTACTGTTCTCTTTGCCATATGGCAAACCGAAAGTCGGCAATGTTATAGTTAACCAACCGCTCGTAGCTCCAGTAGAATCAACTGTAGCTTTGAAGTTCTGTAATAGAAACGTTGCCTTGTCTGTGGATGCATGACGCTTTGTGAGAAGGTATCCTCCAGCCAAACCTGTTATTGAGCCGATAGAATTATTTATGCTACTGATATTGTAAACTCGAATTCTTATGGTTAGTTGCGTGTTAACTGGTTTGGGAGTTTCTTTAATTACATAAGTTTTGGTCGTGGAATCAGTTCCTGTTGTATTAAATCCTTTAGAACCATATATCATGTCTTCGGTCACATTTATCGTATCTGTAGTGACAGCTAAGTCCTCTGGTTGCTGTTGGTAAACAACTCCCTTGTCCCATGTGCCATTTGTGTATGTGCCTGATTCGATGTTGTTTAACTTCACTTGTGCAGAATCGTAGCTAGTCATCTTGCTAAAAGCGAATGAGGTGAATTCACTTGTAGTAAGGTTGAAAGATAGAATTTTCCATGTGCCGACTTCTAGATTCAATGGCATACTACTAGTGTTGTTTGATATATTCTGTAGCGTAGTTCCATCGCTGCCATAAGCCATTAAGGTCACTCCTGATGGAATTTCACCGAAAGCTGTTTTCCAATCATATTTTATCGCAATGGACGCGTTTTCGTCTGAAATGTATTCTAAAGGTCTGCGGTCACATGCACTAAAAAGCACTAATGATGTGATTAATATAAATATCAACTTTTTCATTTATTGCCCCCTTTCTTGCTTTTACCTAATAGCCATACCAAACTGACTTTTGCTTTTGTTGGACCGATATATGTCCAATGTTTACTATATTGATAAATGAGATGCTGATATTCATATTTGGCCTCGTAATGTTTATAAGGACCATCGGCAATGCCGGCAGATACAGAAAGTTCAATATTTAATTTTCTGCTTAATTTATGAGTCCATCCATAAGTTATGCCAGCACTGTAGAACTCGCCTTGGTTGCCTTTGGCGTCGGATTCCAAGTCGTATTTGCCAACTGCGGCATATAAACCGACAAAATGTCCTAATAAAGGACGGCTGACATCCTGTTGCTTCATCCAGTAGCGTGTTTCTACGCCAGCCATATTAACTTCATAGGCTTTTTTGTTGTTGCTGGTCTTATACCAAGGAAACCAAATCTCAGCCATTAAACTCATTCTTTTTTGCTTGCCTAAGCAGGTTTCTACTTCTAAGTTTGGAGTTATAGCTGCATCAAATAGCATGTTTGTCTTGAGTGCTATTTTTGGAGAATAACTATTGTTACCGACATCTTGAGCAGGTGACGGTATTGCTATACATATTATATATATAGTAATTAAAATAATTCTCTTAAAATTTACCATGAGTCGTATGGGGCTTATTTATTTTATTTACTTTACTTGTGTGAACTTATCAATGAAGTCTTTTTCCGAAATTATTTTAATGCCAAGTTGGTTAGCCTTTTGATTTTTTGAGCTGGCGGATAGTAAGTCATTGTTTATAAGATAGCTTGTAGATTTACTTACGCTACCCGTTACCTTTCCTCCTTGGCTTTCAATATATGCTTTTAATTGATTGCGATTTTTGTATTCGTATACATCGCCTGTGATGACAAATGTGAGTCCATTGCATAAGTCACCCTCTGTTTCTTTTTCTTCTTGTGTTATATTTATCTGCTTGAGAAGATTGTCAACAATCGTTCTGTTTTCCTCATCATGAAACCATTCTACAATTCTTGCGCTTTTCTCAGGTCCAATACCTGGAATAATAGCGAAAGGAGAATCTCCTCCTGCTACGAATTCTTGATTATTTCCACTTGCAATTTCAATGAATTGTTGAAAAGGATAAACTTTCAGAATTCTATTGCATACATCCTGTCCACACAGTGGAATGCTTAGTGAATATAATAGATGATGAGCCTCTACGTTGCGCGCAGCTTCTATTGATTTAATAAGATTTCTTACGCTCTTATCTCCGAATCCTTCCATAAAGGATAATTCATTAGCATGAGCCTTCAACTTATATATATCAGCATATTCTTTAACCCATCCTAAGTTAATGAATTTTGCAACAGTCTGTTCTGAAATACCGTCTATATTGACACCATCCTTACTAACGAATCTAGCAAACTTCCTTAGTTGTTTAGCTGGACATTTGTGGTTAGTACAATGCAGAGTCTTGGTCTTACTAGCAGGACTTGTTATCACCTCTGTCGGTGAACCGCAAACTGGACATTTGTCTGGAATTTGCAGTAAGCCTACTTTTTTATCAACACTAATGACTTTAGGAATAATCTTGTTAGCTTTTATTACGCTAATCAGAGAACCTTTTTCACCAATATTTAATCGTTCGCACTCACTGATATTACACAGTGATGCACGCTTTACGGTAGTTCCTTCCAAAGTTACTGGTTGAAAAACAGCCACAGGTGATATCGTTCTAGCTGCGCAACTCCATTCTATATGGTCTAGTTCTGTTGCAGCGCTTTCATCTTTCCATTTGAAAGCAAATCCAGCGCGTGTTGCATGATGTCCAGTAACACTGCCCGTTTGTGCATATTCTGTATTATCGTATGTTATGACAAGTCCGTCAACAGGGTAGGGGTTAGAGTTGTTTTCAGTCGTATCACCTTTAGATGATCCTGTTACTCTTGCCGTCCAGTTATCAATAGCCTTGTTAATATTTTCTAGATCAGGGGTTTCGATAAATTGTCTTTCAACAGCTTTCATGCCATTTTTTTCTAGCCAATCCATTCTAGCTCCCCACGATGTTATTTCTTCATCGGTATACACCAATGTAAAAGGAATCCATTTTAGGTGACGGCGCTTGACTTCATTTACATCTTTTAGAGTAAGAGAGCCCGAAGCTAAGTTTCGTGGGTTTGCATATTCTTCTTCACTTTCGATATTGAATTCTTCAAAATCTTGATAGCTGATTACACATTCTCCGCGCACAACAACATGTCCTTTAGACTTTATCTGTTGTGGTATACCATCTATTGCTGAAGCCAAATTGGTGATATTAGTACCAATATGTCCATTTCCTCGAGTTACAACTTTTGTCAATAAGCCATTGTCAAAAGTAACAACCAAAGTCAGTCCGTCAAGTTTCCAACTTAACCAAATCGGTCTGTTTTCAGCCCATTTTGCTAATTCCTGAGGACTTTTTGTCTTTGCAAGTGAAAGTGCCGGAAATTCGTGCTCTTCTTTTTTGCCAATTATGTTGTCTTCAGAAACGCGATTTGTTGGAGAATCAGGAAAACGTTGACCAGTCTCAGCTTCTAATTGCTTAACTTTATCGAACATGGCATCCCACTCATAATCTGTCATGAGTTCGCCTTGCCCGTTGTAGTATGCGTCTGCAGCTTTATTAAGTTGAGCAACTAGTTGCTGCATGATCCTGAGTTTATCTTCTGCCATATACAAGTTTTCCTTTTTTAACAGGCAAAGGTAAATGAAAAATATGATTCACCAAAATAGTTATAGTACTTTAACTAAATGACTTGATGAGTGTTACAAACTTTTTTGATTAAGAAACTTTTTATAGCGACATGATGCAAGTGTTTTATCACACAACTGGAATTGTTTAATCATTAATGTGTCATGCAGCTTATAGTTGAATGTTTTTCTAAGTATGCCGATTTAAATTTGTTGTATTTCTTATAGACAGATTTAAATGTTTGGATATTTAAAGTTCTTCTGTAAACATCATGTAAGAATGGATAACAACCAATCTTGTTAAGGTGGAACGATTTACTCATAAATAAATTTATTGATGAGTTTTTATTTTACATGCTAAATTATGAAAAATAAAAATATCCCAAAACTTTTAAAAAGAGCAAATATCCTCCACTGGCAATATAAGCGCTTGATTGATAACATATTATCGGTGGAGGTATACATCCACTAACCTCCACTATCCTCCACGTTTTTGTAAGTTATTAAGAAATATTCGGATGCTGATAAATATATATGTATCACTTTGAAATAAAATAGCTTTTAATATATTTTACATTATTCATATTTCTCCTATTATATCTTTGTTATTTATGATGAATTTAAAACTTGTGAAGCTTGATGTAGATTGTTAAATTTATGTATTTCAAGTAGATTCATCCTGTTTGTAGAAGTGCCTATAACTCTATTTTGATTTAAGTTTAAATATCAGTGAATTTGTTTATAGATAAAGTAAAAGCGTTAGTACGATAAAACGGAAACGTTTGATCGTAGAAATGGAAACGTTTGATCGTAGAAACGAAAACGTTTGATCGTAGAAACGAAAACGTTTGATCGTGGAAACGCAAACTTGATGATATAACTTTGCCTTTGCACCAATGAATTTTGGCAGATATTGTTTTGTGATGTGGCATAATGTAAGTATATTTGAATTTATGTTATTTCAAAAACATCAGTTTTTTATTTGATAATAGTGAATTATTTCTTAATAGCTTACAAAAACGTGGAGGATAGTGGAGGCTAGTGGATGTATACCTCCACCGATAAAATATTATCAGTCAGGTGTTTATGTTACTAGTGGAGGATATTTGCCGTTTTTTAAAGTTTTTGGATATTATTATTTTCTAGCAATCATAAATGTACTAAAAAATCTATTTTAATTTTGCTGGAGCTATGTTGGGTTATGATATCAGAGGCTGTTGTTAACGAGAGTAATACCAGTTGTCAGAATTAAATATTCACTAATATAATTCCGCTGACAGGTTGTTATATCTACTTATATAAATCAAAGCCGAATAGAACTAGTAGTCTTTTAGTGAAATAGTGTTGAGAAATTTGTATGATAGTAAAAAAATGTCTATATTTGCATTGTATAGAAAGATAATATAAGATTTAAGAATCTATACATATAGCAAAATATTTATATATCTAAATGCAGATTATGAAAAAGAAACTATTAATGGTTTTTGCCGCTCTTCTGATGACAGTTAGTGCAAGTGCACAATTTGAAGAAGGTAAAATGTATTGCGGAGCTTCGCTTACAGGTTTGAATTTGAGTTATAATGGTGCTGATGAACTTAATCTTGGTTTGCAGGCTAAAGCTGGATATTTCATTACTGATGACATAATGCTTTCTGCACAGTTAGGTTATCAAACTAGTTCCAGTGATGTCATCCCAAATCATTATGAAGTGGGTGCAGGTGCACGTTATTATATTGAGCAGAATGGCATATTCCTTGGAGCCGGTGCTAAATATGTGCACACCGGACATTATAACGACTTTATGCCAGGAGTTGAAGTTGGATATGCCTTTTTCATAAGTAAGACCGTAACAGTAGAACCTGCATTATATTATGATCAGAGTCTTAAAGATCATAGCCAGTATTCTACGATCGGACTAAAAGTGGGAATAGGTATATATTTATAATATAAAATAGTACTTAGGAATATTATATGTCCGAAACTTATCCTTCGGCGTTATTAGAAAAAGCCGTAAGCGAATTCTCTAAACTACCTGGTATTGGGCGCAAGTCTGCATTGCGCCTAGTATTAAATATGTTGAGACGTGATGTTACTGATGTTGATGAGTTCTGTAATTCAATAAAGACTTTGAAGCATGATGTTAAGTATTGCAGTGTTTGTCATAACATCAGTGATACTGACGTTTGTCCAATATGTTCTGATACTCGTCGTGATGCATCAACAATATGTGTTGTGGAGAATATTCAGGATGTCATGGCTGTTGAGAAAACACAACAATTTAATGGACTTTATCATGTCCTTGGTGGAATAATATCGCCAATGGATGGTATTGGCCCTGGTGATATAGAGGTTGAATCTTTAGTTGACAGAGTGAAAAGAGGTGATATTGAAGAAGTTATTCTCGCATTAAGTTCCACAATGGAAGGTGATACGACAAACTTTTACATATCACGAAAACTTGCGCAATATGATGTTAAACTAAGTGTTATAGCTCGAGGTATTTCTGTTGGTGATGAATTAGAATATACTGACGAGGTAACTTTGGGGCGATCAATATTAAATAGAACACCATTTAAACAATGAAACAAGTAGGGAAAATTCTTACAATCAATTATTTTATCATACTGGCCCTTACATTGGCAGTAATAGTCTGTGGCGAAAATGACTGGTTGATTAATGTTGGAATAATGCATTCTAATAAGAACTCTGATTTCTTAATGACTTCTATCATGGAAATCATAACGATATGTTTAATTCCAATAGCATTACGTTTATTTAAATTCAAAAAGGTACGTAATGATATTGTGTCAGATAATACAGAAAGTCATTCTAGTTTTACAGCCTGGGCTCTTGTACGTTTACTAATGTTGCAACTGCCAATGCTCATCAATGCAATATTATATTATATTTATATGAATGTAGCTTTTGGGTATATGGGAATCATCTTATTCTTAGCAAGTTTCTTTATTTTCCCAACTGAAGAAAGATGTAAGTTTGAATACGAAAGGATGAAAGGGTAGCTCTAATGCTTCTATCTGTCATAATTGTAAACTATAATGTGAAGCACTATTTAGAACAGTGTCTTCACTCATTAACTAAGGCTCTGGAGAGTATAGAGTCAGAAGTTATTGTTGTAGATAATCATTCTCATGATGGAAGCGTAGAATATTTAAAGCCCATATTCACTACAGTAAAATTTATTCGCTGTGGTCATAATATGGGATTTTCGCGTGCTAATAATATAGGTATAAAGCAATGTAGTGGAGAATACGTGTTGATGATAAACCCTGATACAATTGTTGGAGCAGAGGTTATTCTTAATGTGTTAAACTTTATGAGGGCACATCCTAAAGCTGGTGCTTCAGGTGTGAGAATGCTTAAGGCTGATGGTAGTAATGCGATGGAAAGCAGGCGTGGTTTACCTACTCCAATGACTGCGTTTTATAAGATGAGTGGTCTATGTGCCAGATTTCCGAAACATCATAAACTTGGACATTATTACATGAGCGATTTGTCATGGGATGAGCCACATCAGATAGAGGTTGTCAGTGGTGCTTTTTTTATGATTCGCCACGATGCATATAATGAGGTTGGTGGACTTGATGAAGATTATTTTATGTATGGAGAGGATATTGATTTGAGTTGTCGACTTTTAGAAAAGGGATGGCAGAATTGGTATCTTCCACAATCTATTCTTCATTATAAAGGTGAAAGCACTCAAAAAACATCATTTAGATATGTGCATGTGTTCTATGAGGCCATGCTCATTTTTATACGAAAGCATTATGGCAATTCTTCCTACTTTATCAATTTACCTGTTAAGGCTGCTATATTTTTTAAAGCTACGGCTGCACTTGTAAAAAATGCAATGTTCTGTGTGTCTAGGTCGTTAGGATTTAAAGAAAACGAAAATACCCCGACTGCTAAATATTTGTTTATTGGCAAAAAGGATATGTTAGAACAATGCAAGAACATCGTTCTTAATAATGGATTAGATGCAGAATACATAAATGCAGATCAGATTAGCTCCCCTGAAGGTCATTTATTGAATATAGGTTCTGATCCGGATAGGATGACATACGTTGTTTATGATATGACAGTTTATAGCTATTCTCATGTGTTAAACATCTTTTCAAGTTGTCCAATGAAACATGTATCCATTGGTACATATTATAATAATGTATTAATAACATCAAAGGAGGTTATGTGTAATGAATGAAATAGATAAATTACCTGAGGTAACTTTGAGGGCGCTTGAGCCTGAAGACTTGGAATTACTTTATCATATAGAGAATGATGATAAGTTGTGGAATGTAGGCATTACGAATGTCCCATATTCCCGTTTTATGCTTCATGACTATATTGCTAATTCAAGTGGAGATATATATACTGATAAGCAGGTTAGGTTAATGATTGTTGATTCAAACAACACTTGCGTGGGTATAATAGATATTGTAGATTTCAATCCACAGCATCGTAGGGCAGAAATTGGAATCGTGATAATGAGTGAGTATAGAAATCGCGGTTTTGCAAAGGCAGCTTTATCTAAGGCTATTTCATATTGCCATAGGGTGATACACTTGGCACAAATCTATGCTATCATACAAAATGATAATAAAATTTCAATAAATCTATTTAACTCTTTGGGTTTCAGTGCTAAAACGCAATTAGAGGGGTGGCTCTTTGATGGCGAAAAGTACAATGATGCTGTTTTAATGCAATTTTTTTTGGAAAAAATACAGTAAAAGTTTTGGAGAAATAAAATATTATCATTACCTTTGCACTCGCAATTCAGAATAAGGCTCTTTTATGGTGCGTTAGTTCAGTTGGTTAGAATGCCTGCCTGTCACGCAGGAGGTCACGAGTTCGAGTCTCGTACGCACCGCTTAAAATCCTCAAAACTTTATTGTTTTGAGGATTTTTTGTATATGAATCGTTATGGGGTATCTCGGGGGCTCACCTGTAAAAGTTTGAGGAATACAAATTAAATGTTATCGGCTGAGTTTGTAAACTTGGGAATTTAAATTCTACGCATAATGTTTAGTCACTCTGAAGAGGAAGAATTTTACATTATTTACTCCTCTCTAAACGTGGTTCTGAGCCAGGTTCGGAAAAATTAAAAAATCTCCAGAGTGTTCAAATCATCTAAAGCCCACCATCTTTTTTTTATTTTTCTTTATTTTGTCTACAGTCATCCACTAGCTATTGACAGGTGAGAGTTTCAGACAGATTGATACCTGTTTGCTATCAATATTTCATTCATGTTTTTTAATGATATCGCCTTTGTGAATAGCCTTTTGTGTTGTAACTTTGTGACTGATTTTTTTTTAGGTACGTTCTGTATGGACAAACGCAATAGAGTGAAAAGTCTTAAAAAATTAAATAGGAGAAAACTATGTTTATTTTCTCCTACCAGTTTAAGACGTCTTTTATGCGTGTCTTTTCAAATATATTTCGTGGTCAATGCAATTAGGTAGCTCTTCTTTATAATGTGTGACGATAATAATCGTTTTGTTTTGTCTTTTGCAGAAAGCCTCTATTACATCTTTAACCATTCGTCGATTTGTGTTATCAAGTCCGTGTAGAGGTTCGTCAAGAATAAGTAGTTCTGGATCTTTCACAAAAGCTCTTGCGAGAAGAACTAATCTCTGTTCGCCACTAGACAGTTTGAGGAAAGTACGGTCTTGTATTTTGTCAAGTCCAAATATCTTCATCCAAAAATGGCATTGTTCTATTTCTTCGTCAGAAGGTTTCATGTATAGTCCCACAGAATCTTTCATACCACTGGCAACGATTCTAATAGCAGGCATGTCACGCTGATAAGCACGATGCATTTCTGGGGAAACATATCCAATATGTTTTTTAATATCCCAGATACTTTCACCGCTTCCACGAGGATTATCGAAAAGTGTTATGTCGCATGCGTAGCTTTGTGGATTGTCTGCACAAATAAGACTTAAAAGGGTGGACTTACCAGCACCGTTTTGTCCTCCAAGAGCCCAGTGCTCACCATTCTTTACAGTCCAATCTAATTGACTAAGGATGGTGCGTTCACCATATTTAATACATACCTTATTCATTTTGACAACTTCCTTGGTATGATATTCGTTATCTTTATATGGTAAATCAATTATCTGTTGCTCGTACTCTTTACTTAATACTCTGTTTGGTATTGGCTGTCGGTTATTAATATATTCTTCTAGTGTGACTTTAGGATATACTTTCATGTTTTTAACTTCAACAACATGAGTTATGAAATCGGGAATGTCATTGCTTTTACTTAATACCAATATTATTTGCAGAGCAGTTTCAGATGATAGTTCTTTTAAAAGTTCTTTTAGTTGATCTCTTGTGCCGGCATCAAGTCCTATAAATGGATTGTCCATTATTAGTATTCTTGGATTTGCAAATAGAGTGGAGGCTAGTTTAAACTTTCTTAGTTCACCACTTGATAACAAAATAATATATTTGTCTAATAAGTGCTCCATGTGGAACATCTTATAAATATGCTTCTGTAGTTCTCTTCTTTTTGGTGTGTCCTCTCCAGCCAAGTCGTAAGCTTCTTCTAACTTATCACCAACAGTAGGTGTGTTTTCGTCAATTTCTTGTTGATTCCATCTTTGTTGTAGATAGTATGTACGGTCGTTGTCACTTCCATAACTATCACGAAAAGTTATGTATTTGATATTATCAGAAACAAGAGGTTTTTCGCTAGGCGAGAAATCATATTCCGGATCATGCATAAGTAGTGGGTGTCTGCCTACGATAATGTCAACAAGCATTGACTTTCCTCCGCCGTTAGGCCCAACAATTGCTAAGTGCTCTCCGTCATTCGTTTCAAAGTTTACGGGTTCAGCCATGCGCCATTCTGGCATACGGGTTGTTCCTTCCTGAATTTTGATAATTTTCTGCATTATAAGTCTCTATTTAAATCTTTATTTTGTTTTTCTAGGATTGAATCTTATCTTTGTTTTTTATGGCAAAATCTTTCCAACTGGAATAGTGACGAGCTTCTGTTGATGGTTTCCCCATTTGCATAAAATGGCAATATGCAGCTCCCAGCGCATCGGTAGCATCCATAAACTTCGGCATATCTTTCTCGTCAATATTGAGAAGTCGTTGAAGCATGCCAGCAACTTGTTCCTTTGATGCCTGTCCCATACCAGTGATAGCCATTTTAATTTTTAAAGGTGCATATTCATGTATTGGAATGTCTCTGCATATAGCAGCAGCAATAGCCACTCCCTGAGCTCTTCCAAGCTTTAACATAGATTGAATATTTTTGCCGAAAAAAGGAGCTTCAATAGCCAATTCGTCAGGTAGATATTCTTCTATTACACCTGTTACTCTTTCAAATATCTTGCCAAGCCTAAGATATGGGTCATGTATTTTTCTCATATCAATAACACCCATAGATATCATCTTCGCCTTGTTTCCCTTAACTTTTAAAACACCATATCCCATTACGTTTGTTCCAGGATCGATGCCTAATATTATTTTATCGGTTTTCTTCTCCATCTACTTATCTGTCAAGAAATGGATTCTCTGCTAGTTCTTTTCCGATAGACGTTTCTTCTCCATGTCCAGGAAGGATGAGTGTGTTGTCTGGAAGTTGACAAATAATTCTTAGGCTCTGTATAATCATAAATTTTGAGCCACCTTCAAAATCTGTTCTTCCTATTGAATTATGAAACAGAGTATCGCCTGAGAATGCTATATGTTCTTTTTCACAATAAAAGAAAACACTGCCCGGAGAATGCCCCGGAGTTTCAATAATCGTAAATGTCTGATTTCCGAATTGTATTGTATCTTTAGCTGTGAGATACTTTCCTACAGGAGGCATTTCATAATCTAAGTGAATGCCTGCTATTGACTCAGCCTGCCAGTCTAGCTTATTCATTAATACTTCGTCTGAAGCATGTACCTCAGGCTTTAAGCCAAACTTTTCGTAGATATAAGCGTTTCCGAAGTTATGATCAATATGACCATGTGTGGCAATTAGATGCTTTGGCACAAGTTCATTGTCATTAATATATTGAGTAATAGCTTTTTTCTCTTCTTCCCAAAATGCACCACAGTCTATGATAACACATTCTTTGGTTTCGTCGTTAACAACATAGCAGTTTTCCTGCAACATGTTGCACATAAAGCGTTTAATATTCAGCATATAAATATATTTTTTAAGCCATTGGTAAGTAAATAAGTTTTTTGTCTTCCTTAAACCATTCCTCGTCAAACATGTCTTCAAGTGGCATCACGTCAACAATGTTCTGGTATGGTTTAAGTTCTTCTTTGAGATCACCACCTTTAAGGCATAATAAACCATTAGGAAGAGCATTCTGTTCTTTTTTACTGATATTCTTTTGAATAATTTTCACTAACAATGGCAATTGCATAACCGCACGACTTACAATGAAATCATATTCACCCTTTTCTTCTTCGCCGCGTCTATGAACAGCTTCAACATTTTCTAGTCCTAACGATTTTGCAACTTCATTAGCAACCATAATTTTCTTTCCTGTACCGTCAATAAGTCTAAATTTGCAGTTTGGAAACATAATAGCCAATGGTATACCTGGGAATCCACCTCCAGTACCAAAGTCAAGAATTCTAGAACCGTCTTTGAATCTTATAGCCTTTGCAATGGCTAAGGAATGTAACACGTGGTGCACATAAATATTATCTATGTCTTTGCGTGATATCACGTTGATTTTAGCATTCCAATCACGATACAGAGCGTCAAGCATTTCAAATTGTTGTTTTTGCTTTTCGCTAAGCTCAGGAAAGTTTTTTGTTATGATTTCTATCATGTGTTATATTTTTAGTCTATATTGATGATAATGTATTAATTATAAGAATATGATGATAGCATAATTAAACTTACAATATCCACTCATCGTAAATTCTTTATAATAGGGGCAAAGTTACAAAGAAAATTTGTAACTTTGCATAGCAATTACAATAAAAAGGTAAAAATGAAGGATAATGGAACCGTAAAACTTAAAGCTGCTCTATTTGATTTAGATGGCGTTATTTTTGATACCGAGCCGCAATATACAAATTTTTGGCGTAGTCAGTGTCAACTTTATCATCCAGAAATTTCTGGACTTGAAAACGTGATAAAAGGTCAGACCCTTGTCCAAATTTATGATAACTATTTTGATGATGTTAAGGACCAACAACCTCTTATCACTCAACGTCTTAATGAATTTGAACAAACAATGAGTTTCCCTTTTATTGATGGTGTTGAAGCTTTCATCATGGATTTACGTGCTCATGGAATAAAGACCGTCGTAGTTACAAGTAGCAATGTTGTTAAGATGAATAATGTCTATGCACAACATCCTAATTTTAAAAGTCTTTTTGACCGTATATTGACAAGCGAAGATTTTAGTGCAAGCAAACCAGATCCAGATCCTTATCTGAAAGGTGCAGAATGCGTTGGAGCAAAGCCTGAAGAATGTGCTGGTTTTGAGGACAGTTTTAATGGTTTGAAATCAGTAAGATCAGCGCATGAATTCACGATTGGACTTTCTACAACTAATACGGCAGAGCGTATAAAAGAATACTCCGATGTAGTTGTGGCAAACTATAATAACATAGATTACGAATGGCTAATAAATCAATTTCATTAACATTTATTTTGCCATTTCCACCATTTGATGTAATTTTGCACATAAAAAAAATATATAATGGGATATTTATCTACTGACAAAAAGAAGATTACTTCTAAGACATTTGTTGATATGAAGCAGGCTGGTGAAAAAATTACTATGCTTACCTCATATGACTTTACAACAGCTGGTATTATAGATGCAGCTGGAATAGACGGAATCTTAATTGGTGATTCTGCTTCAAACGTAATGGCAGGTAACGATGATACAATTCCAATTACTGTAGATCAGATGATTTATCACGCACGTTCAGTTGCTCGTGCATGTAAGCATTGTTTGGTTGTTTGTGATATGCCTTTTGGTAGTTATCAGATTAGCAGAGAAGAGGGTGTACGTAATGCTATTAAAATAATGAAGGAATCTGGTGTAGATGCCTTAAAACTTGAAGGTGGTATTGAAATCATTGATACTGTCAAAGGTATTATTAATGCAGGAATACCAGTGATGGGACATCTTGGATTGACTCCTCAAAGTATTCATAAATTCGGAGGATACGGATTAAGAGCTAAAGAAGAAGCTGAAGCTGAGAAATTATTGGCTGATGCTCGTGCTCTTGATGAAGCTGGATGTTTTGGTATTACTTTAGAGAAGGTTCCTGCAAAGTTAGCTGATGAGGTTACAAAAACTGTTAGCTGTGCTACTATTGGTATTGGTGCCGGAAGTGGAACAGATGGACAGGTTCTTGTTTATGCTGATGCTTTGGGAATGACACAATGGTTCAAACCAAAATTTCTTCGCCATTTTGCTGATGTAAATAAATGCATGACAGATGGTGTGCAAGAGTATATTCGCACGGTTAAGGAAACTTCTTTCCCTAATGTTGACGAAAGCTATTGATGTATATTTTGGCAAAAGATAATTGCCATCAACTTTTATATACTCATCTCTGATATAGGTAAAATAAAATTTGATATTTTGCGTTATATCAGAGATGAATAGATACATAACATTTATTTTATTAGCTTTAGGGCTGTTGCTTTTGTCATGCAATGATGATGAGAAGTTTTCAACGTCTACCGCAGATAAACTGACTTTTTCTAGCGATATCATATCTCTTGATACCGTCTTTTCAACCATACCTTCATCAACAAAGTCTTTTTGGGTTTACAATAATAATCATGAGGGAATAAAATGCAATAGCGTTAGATTGGAATCTGGTAATCAGACTGGCTTTAGGGTTAACGTGAATGGTTTGTATCTTAATTCTACCAATGGTTATCGTGCAAATGATGTCATGCTGTATCATGGTGACAGCTTGCGTGTATTTGTTGAAATAACTAGTCCCGTAAATGGTGAGTCTCTGCCTAAAATAATATCAGATAATCTTATATTTGAACTTCAAAGTGGAGTAGAACAGAAACTAAAATTACAAGCTTGGTCATGGGATGCCACAAAAATATCTTCACTGCATGTTAATAATGATACTACGATTGGTAGTGGAGGAAAACCGATATTAATTTCTGATGGAATAAGAATAGCCGAAGGAGCTGTTCTAAATATCGCTGCCGGAACAACGCTCTATTTTGATTCTAATGCAGGAATTGATGTTTATGGACGTCTAAATATTGTAGGTAGCAGTAATAACAATGTTGTTATTCGTGGCAGTCGTCTGGATATAATGTTTAGTTATTTGCCATATGATCGCATGAGTGGTCAATGGAAGGGAATACACTTTTATGAATCATCTTATAATAACTCTATAAAGTATTGTGATATTCATAGTGCTTATAATGGTATTGTTTGTGATAGTAGTGATATAGATAAGACCAAACTTTGTCTTGAAGAATCAACAATACATAATTGTCAAGGGTTTGGATTACAGTCAGTTAATAGTAATATTGTGGTATTGAATAGCCAGATAACAAATACGCTGAATAATTGTATTTATATAGATGGTGGAAATGCTTTAATCAATGCCTGCACGGTAGCTCAATTTTATCCATTTGATTCTAATCGCAGGTCTGCTTTCTGTTTTTTGTCTAAGCATCCTCTTAAATCAATGTCTGTCTTGAATAGTATTATCACTGGATATGCAGATGATCAGTTAGATGGTTTAAAATCAGAAAATAATGCATTCAATTATGATTTCAATCATTGTGTCATAAGAACACCTGTTGTCACAACATCAGACAGCATTTATTTTAAGAATATCATTTATGAGTCAACAGTAAATGCAGAAACCGTTGGCAAAAATCATTTTCACATCATAGATGCAGACAATCAATATTATGACTTTCATCTTGCTGATAAATCTGCGGCTATAGATAAAGCAAACAAAGTAACAGCTCCAACTTTAGATCGCAATGGCAAGAGTCGCATTGGTATTCCAGATGTTGGAGCTTATGAGTATTAATGTGTTTGTGTTGTTGAGTATCTTATTTGTTACTATATCCTTTCGCTAATCCGCCTTCACCAGTTTCCTTGTAAAGTGAAGGTAAATCGTGTCCAGTCTGTTTCATAACGTTAACTACTCTGTCGAAACTGACACGGTGACTTCCGTCACTGAAAGATGCATATAATTGTGCATCAAGAGCGCGTGTGGCAGCAAAGGCATTTCTCTCTATACATGGAATCTGAACAAGTCCACATACTGGATCACATGTCATACCTAAGTGATGTTCAAGTCCCATTTCTGCGGCATACTCAATCTGAGAAGGGCTACCACCAAAAATCTGGCATGCTGCAGCTGAAGCCATAGCACATGCTACTCCGACTTCACCTTGACATCCAACCTCTGCTCCGCTTATAGAGGCATTCTTTTTCACAATGCTACCAAACAGTCCAGCTGTTGCAAGGGCACGTATAATTCTATTGTCGCTGAAGTTGTGAGATTTATAAATATGATACAGCACTGCAGGAACAACGCCGCATGCTCCACATGTCGGAGCGGTAACGATAGTACCTCCAGAAGCATTTTCTTCACTGACAGCTAGCGCATAAGAATAAACTAATCCACGACTTTGGAGCGATTGCTTATACCCACTAGCCTTTACATTATATGTAGAAGCCTTTCGTGGTAAGTGGAGTGGCCCAGGTAGAACACCTTCGTGATTCAATCCTCTTTCAACAGAATCTTTCATCACCTGCCAAATTTTTAGAAGATAATCATGTATATCGCTATCTTCATAAATGTCTACGTATTCCCAATAACTACAACCAGTGTTGTCACACCATTGTTTGATTTCATCAAGTGAGTTTAGAGGATACACCTCTTTAGTCTTGAAGTAATCATCGTCTCCTTTCCCTTCTGACAAAGCTCCACCGCCAATACTGTAAACTGTCCATTCGTCAATAGGCTTGCCATCGATGTCGCAAGCAATGAACTTCATTCCGTTAGGATGAAATGGAAGAAAAGTTTTTGGTCTCCATGAAATCTCAACAGGCGCTATGGGACGCAATACATCCTCAATAGCAATGTCGGTCATGTGTCCTCGTCCGGTTGCTGCAAGTGAACCGTATAGAATAACGTTGAATGAAGATGCATCTTTGTGGCATTCTGCAAAGATTGTTGCTGCTTTTTGAGGCCCCATAGTGTGACTACTTGAAGGCCCTATGCCAATGCGAAAAATTTCCTTGATAGATTCCATTGTCTAAAGCTTTAAAATGAAAAAAGCCCACAAATCTTAAGATTTGCAGGACTTGTTGTAGTCGATAGGGGAATCGAACCCCTATGCCAAGATTGAGAATCTTGTATCCTAACCATTAGATGAATCGACCATGGTGCATTCTTGAACTTTGCGTGCGGAAGGAGGGGGATTCGAACCCCCGGTACGATTACTCGCACGGCAGTTTAGCAAACTGCTGGTTTCAGCCACTCACCCATCCTTCCATTAAGGATTGATATCGTTTCCGAATCACAAGCATTGTTCTTAAATGCGGTGCAAAGGTAATTCTATTTTCCTATATTACCAAATCTTTTGGCTATTTTTTTTGAAAAAAGTTTCAATTAAAATGTATTATATTGAAAATCAATGATGTATGCTCTTTGTTTTATTCTTACAATAATAATGGGTGGTTCAGTTAAGTAGGGTAGGAGTATGTAAACAAAAAAAAGAGAGAACAAAAGTTCTCTCTCTGATTTGTGCGCCCTTAGGGATTCGAACCCTAGACCCACTGATTAAGAGTCAGTTGCTCTACCAACTGAGCTAAGGGCGCTTTATGCAATTTATAATTTTCTGAGTTAGTTTGTGCGCCCTTAGGGATTCGAACCCTAGACCCACTGATTAAGAGTCAGTTGCTCTACCAACTGAGCTAAGGGCGCAAATTTAACTCGCTCAGAAATCATATTTCTGAATTGCGTGTGCAAAGGTACGTCCTTTTTTGTTAATTGCCAAATCTTTTAGGGACTTTTTTCAAAAAAATATTGATATGTATTTATAAAGTTATGAATATTAACGCTTTATAAATTTAATAACAGTACTATTGTCTTGTAATAGGTATATACCTGTATTTAATGTGCTAATATCAATATATGTTTGATCGTTGTTAGCAGCCATATCCTGGATTTTTTTCCCTTCTACATTATATATATTAATATTAGAACCGCTTTTAGTTCCACCTACTATAATGCTGTTGCCATAAATACCACCAATAGATGCAATGTAGGCTTTATCAATATCATAATCAGAAACAAGTTTTGCCATGGTGGAGGCTAGTTTATTTGTCATTACAGTGTTATCACTCCAATGGAGTGTTATGACAGAATCTTCATAACTTATTTCTGTAACGCTCTTGTCTACTTTGTTGCCATTGATGCTGATTGCACTTTTATCGGTTCCGGCAAAAAGATTTGTCGAAATGAGTAGAGTAAAAACTATCGTGATAATGTGTTTCATAGGCAACTATTATAAACAATATAGCCGCAAATATACTAAATAATTTGTTAGGATGTTACTTTTTGGAAGAATAAAATGATGAATTTGCAGAATTTTAACCAAAAAGTCAATATTCTCTGAGCGGCATGCGGGGGTCGAACCCGTGACCTTCGGCTTGGGAAGCCGACGCTCTACCAACTGAGCTAATGCCGCAATATCAGAGCCGATACCGGGACTCGAACCCGGGACCTATTCATTACGAATGAATTGCTCTACCAACTGAGCCATATCGGCAATGAAATCAAATTTATGTTTGGTGTTCGGTATGCAAAGGTAATAGAATTTTTCTAAAGGTCCAAATTTATTCAACAATTTCTTTGTTGTATATTCTTTCAAATTCAGCCCTTAACAAATCATCATCGCTAATGATATTTTGTATAGTTTTCAGATTGTTGGCGTTTGGACTTCCTGGAATCCACAAATGAATATATCCATTGTATGAATACTTTTCATTCATGTGTTTCTGAAAACGTAACCATTGCTCTTCTTTGTTCTTAGTGGGTTCATTTTCCAGACCGAATTCAACAGCTCTAGTGAAAACTGTTTCTGGATCAAGATCACGATCTGCCTCGGCTACAATCTTACCATAAAGACTTCTTGGCGCATGACTAGAACTTGCTCTATGATCTTCTACAGCTTCTTTCATGATCTTGATTTGTTCATTGCTGAACCATTTTTTTAATCTGTTGTCAGAAGAAAGAATTTTGCCACTTGTAATATGATGTATGGCTCTCGGACCACTCATTCCTAAATCGTGATATGCTGCTATGACGTATGCAAGATTGATGTCTGCACCTGTTTGATGAGCTAGCTGTATTGAATTATCAATAACTCTCATTACATGTTTCAGTCCATGACTCTTGCCAAAGTCATTGTATTTTGGAAGAATATTTTTTTCAATAAATTCCATTATATCTAGTGATACCTGTTCCATTTTAGTATAAAAATTTGTTGGTTATTACAATAATATTGATAGGGCAGAAAGTACACCGAAAATTAGCATGTTTCGGGATGTTTTTCCGAGGATAGAATTTAACTCCTTTCCATGATTTATTATAATCATCTTGCGATACGCTAAGTAGTGCATTGGCACATACAGTAATGGTAGTGCAATTAGAATTAAAGTCTTTCCCGCTGTGTAGGCCGAAAAACACATGACGATTGCACCTAGAATACCTACAAAGAAATATAAGCGTGCACCAATTTTTTCACCGACCCTTACGATTAATGTTATCTTGCCATCACGTTTGTCATTATCTCGATCCCTAAAATTATTTATAATTAATAAGGTATCTATAACTAGTCCGCATGCAATAGAAGCTGCAAAGACACTAATTGTTATGCCTTTTAATATATTTGGCACTACAACATAATATGTGATGCAAACAGGGATTATCCCAAAAAAAACGATAACTAAAACGTCTCCAAGTCCAAGATAGGATAATTTTGTGGTATAAAGAAAACAGCACGCAACACATATCAATCCAATCAGAATCATTTCAACACCACCATAAAATATAAGTGGAATTCCGATGAAACATGCTATTACCGTTGTTATAATGATGCCATATTTCATCGCATTAAGCGTAATCCAACCTTCAGAGCAGGCTCTTTTTGGACCTAAACGTGTTGCGGAATCATCGTTTCCTTTTATACAGTCAAAGTAGTCATTTATAAAGTTTGCATCAATTTGCATGATCATAGCAAATAAGAAACACAACACTGCTGGCACAATACAAAAATTGTCAATTCCTGTTTTATTAAATACGAGAGCCAAAGCTACGATCACTGGTAAGGCAGCACCTGTTAGTGTTTTTGGTCTGGCTGCAAGTATCCATGCCTTGAAACTATTTGCTATAATATTTTGCTCATTCATAATTACTTATACCATGTTTTAGTTGAAGAAATTCCAACTTAATCCAATTCTGAGTATTCTTGCGTTTAGTGGGTAGTGTGGAGATAGGAAGTAGTTCTTATTTCCGTTACCCGCATTCACGTGACTCATCATGATGAAGAAACGTGTATGCTTTAAATGAAAATTGGCATAAACATTAACGATAGGATAGTTTCCTATGTTTACTCTGCTGTCTGTTCCGCTATTCGTACTTGTATTTGTCTGTACGGTGTATTGTCCAATTCCTGGAATATACTCAGGGGCATAATATTCGGTGAAGTATCTCACGTCGCTACCCAAATCACACTTGAGCACATGAGCAATCTTGAATCTAAGATACAGGTTACTGTATATGTTCACATCTGGTACAGGAAGAACATCTTTGTTGCTTGATTTCTGATAGGTGATAACATTTTCCCAGTTTAAAGGACCAAAAGTGAAGTCCTGTGACAGTGAGGCTGTGATCAGATTTATCGCTCCACTATTTTGGTTTACCGTAACAGTGTTGCCAAGTCTATTGAAATCTTTGTCAATAGTATATGAAGATGCGAAATAGGTGTAATTCTTTATTTCGTCTACTGCTACACGTAGTGAAGTGCGTGTCTTCTTATAACTGAATACTCCCTGAATGCGTGAATGGATGATTTTATCCATATCGTTGTTATCCCACCAATAGTGCATTGAGTGATAATGACGATAATAGAACGTTGGATTCAATCTATATAGGAAGCCACTTGCTGCAAGAGTTACAGTGTCTCCAAATAGTTTAAAGTTCAGATCTGTGGTAGCGTCGAATTTTACCTGTCCAGCATCAGAACCTGTCAGCCAAGTCTCACCGATAACACTGTAATGGAATGTTTTTCCTTGAGTCTTGTTTATCATACCACCGATGCTGAGGTTATGCTCATTATAAGATTTTGTACCTATAGAGTCGGGGAGTGAGAAATGACGTAAGTCGGAAGTTATAAATCCCTTTATACCTGATTTTGCCCATTTGTTGAATCCTTCAAGAAGAGATATTGCAAATGTATTTTTGAGACTGTAATGGCTTGTCTTGTCATATATAGAATCTCCAGGTAGCTTTTCGTCTACTTTGTAAGTGTTAGCATAAAACTTGTCTGGAGTTTGGTAAGCTTCGTAAATACGTGTGTAGTTGTTAAATTCAAGTGTGTGTATGAAACTTGTTACAGGAACAAACTCATTTTTTAACCACGCTGTATCTTTTTTCGCATTCTTTTCTGCTGCAAGTATACTGTCTGCTGTTTCTTTATTTATAGCTAGGCGTTTTGTTCCATTATCCTTTTTATCTGGTTCGGCACCAGCAATCTTTGCATTATCTGGTCTACCGGCAAAAGTCTTTGGTTCTTTTTCGATAGCCTTATCAGTAGGTTTTGCATCCTTATCTTTTTTAGCTACAGCATTTTCCTTTTTTGACTCAATGGCAAATTTCTTTGCTTTGATTTCGTCATCAGTCATTTTAGTCTTTCTGCTGAAACCGATATTATATCTTTGTGTGAAAAGAATATGTTGGTTGTCATTTCTATTCCAGTTCTTTTCCAAAACAGTAGGTATCTCGTTAGTCTGATAATTATCACTGAAACTTTCAGGATGCTTTATGTAATTGTCGTCAGTGATACCTCCATTTTCAGCCATCTTCTGATGATTTGTTGACACAAGAAGATGTGCTTGATATTTATCATCAATATATGAACCATACATCGTATAGTTAAAATCTGATGAACTTTGGTTCTGGTAATATCCACGACCGTATAAATAATCGAACTTAAATCCTACACCAAGTTTTTTGCCGGCATTTACACCAAACTTTGCTGTAAAATGATCCTCGCCATTGATTCTGTCTCCGGCATTGTTGTAGGTAATATTCGTGAAAGGTGACAACGTATTGGTAAACAAAAACTTGTCTTCTGGTGTGATGAAATAGTCGCATGGTTGTGTGAATATAAATTGTCCGGAATTGTTTCTGTCAATGAATATACGGTTGATACGTGGAGCACCAAGATTTCCTGTCGTATTGAATTCTCCCATCATACCACTGGTGAATATTGAATTCATAAACATATGAGGAATGGTGTCAAGTACAGCAGCTGTCCTATCACCAAACCTTTTGTCTATTGTCCAAACTTTAATTCCCTTTGGTATTTCTTTTTCAGAACCTAATGAATCTATTTTATTCTGGCCTCCTCGTTTAGTAATGTTTCCTGATTCGTCAATTTGATTATATGAACCATTGTCATTGAATTGAGCGAACGTATAAGATACTGAAAAAAGAAGGGCTATTATAAATAATATTCTTTTCATTTATGGAACATTCGTAGTGACACTTCGACAAACTTTAATACGACCGCAATGATAAGGATTACGGCGCCAGTTATCTTAAAATCAGATTTCGTGTAAATTATTACTCCCACAATAGCCAATACCATAAATGCAATATTTATCATATTACGGTATTTGAACATTGAATCTTTTCCTTTATTGAGCTTTGGCTGATTGTGATGAGGTTTTACAGCGTATTCTCTTTCGTTATTATTTATATTTTCTTCCATAATCGTTTTTGTTATATTTTATTGTAATGCTAATTTTATGTTATTTAAAATCTCATTCATCCTGTCTATTGTCTTGATTCTGAATTTAGCGTTCAGTCTGTTCAGTTTGCCTTTACTATTTATGCTTGCCTTGTCTGAGATAAGCTTTTCTGCAGAATCTTTGAATCCTGTAACACGACCTTCTTCATAGTTGTAGTTGATTCGGCTTATAGTTACATTAGCCTTGTTGTCATAACATTCTGCAATGATTGTATAGGTTAATTCTGTTCTATCAAGAGACATAAAACCGTTAGAGAACACAAGCCACTCTGTGCACTTTGCTGCAATAACATGTTTCTCCTTGTTCACAAGAGCAATTCTACTGTTTTTTTGATTTGCATCCGTTGTTATTGCACTTATAGCAGAATAAAGCTTGTTGTATATTTCGTTAGCTGTCATTCCTGGAACTTCTTGATTAAGGGAAAATACAACATTTCCATCAACTTCAGGTACTGCTCCTGCAAGATATTTTGAATCTTCATCCGGATTCTCTACTTTCACAGTTACTTTAGGTTTAGGAGTCTGTGCAGGAACAACCCAATCAGATGAAGTGCTATCATTTATGTTGCTTGTTGAAGTAGCCTGCTCCAAATCTTTGGCAGCTTTAATTGCTTCGTCTGCAGCCTTTTGTGCTTCTTCAGCAGCTTTTTTGGCTTCAGCGGCTTTTTTTGCAGCTTCTGCCTTCAATTGTTCTATCTTCGTATTATTCTGTGTCGTCTTTATATCCTGTGCGATGCCTGTTAATGGCAAAAAACAAAGGGCTAATATAACTAATTTTTTCATAATGCAAATTTATTATATAATATAAAATTAGGGCAAAAGTAATAAAAAAAGATGAGAGCTATTAAATAGGTGTCGTTAGATTTCCTAAACTTAACTATAATTAATAGATTTATTCCTTTAATTTTAGTTGGTCTTGCAGCCTTACAATTTCATCTCTATATTGTGCAGCTTGAATGAAGTCCAGATTTTTAGCTGCCATTTTCATTAGTTCTGTTGTGTTATCAATGCTTCTTTGAAGTTCTTTATGCGACATCTTCTTCACAATTGTGTCTGCAGCAAAAGTTCCAAACTCTGGTTCAATATATGCGTTTGGTGCTATATTATTGCCGCCAATGCTTGTTCTGCTTTCAGTATCATTGCCCATTGCTAATGATGAACCAATTTTTTTCGTTATCTGTTGAGGAGTAATATTATGTTCTTCGTTGTATTTAAGCTGAATACTACGTCGTCTTGCTGTTTCGTCAATGGTGCGTTGCATACTATCAGTAATCCTGTCTGCATACATAATTACTTTTCCGTTGACATTTCTTGCAGCACGTCCAGCTGTCTGCGTTAGACTTCTGTGGCTTCTAAGAAATCCTTCTTTGTCGGCATCCAGTATTGCAACCAATGAAACTTCTGGTAAGTCAAGTCCTTCACGAAGCAAGTTTACACCCACAAGAACGTCGTAAACACCGGCTCTTAAATCGTTCATTATTCTCACTCTGTCAAGAGTTGCCACATCGCTATGAATATAGTTTGTCTTGATGTCGTGATTTAAAAGATATTCGGTAAGTTCTTCTGCCATTCGTTTCGTCAATGTCGTGACGAGAACTCTTTCGTTTCGATTACATCTGGTAAGTATTTCGTCCATCAAATCATCAATCTGATTTTCTGATGGTCTGACGTCAATTTCGGGATCAAGTAATCCTGTAGGGCGTATAATCTGCTCAACAACGACTCCTTCAGCTTCCTCTATTTCATAGTTTGCTGGAGTAGCACTTACGTAAATTATTTGATTGATTAAATCGTGGAATTCTTCAAATCTTAATGGGCGGTTGTCGAATGCTGCAGGAAGTCGGAATCCAAATTCAACTAGGTTTTGTTTTCTGGCTCTGTCACCACCATACATAGCACTGATTTGTGGCACACTTACGTGGCTCTCATCAATCACCATGAGGTAATCTTTTGGGAAAAAATCAAGAAGGCAGTATGGTCTTTCTCCGGCATTTCTTCCATCAAAATACCTTGAATAGTTTTCTATTCCACTGCAATGACCTAGCTCTTTCATCATCTCCATGTCATATTCAACTCTCTCCTTAATTCTTTGAGCCTTAATGTTATCTCCGATTTCGTTGAAGTAGTTTACTTGCTTTGTGAGATCATCTTGTATCTGTCTTATTGCTAATTCAGTTTGTTCTTTCGTTGTGACAAAAAGATTAGCTGGATATATCTCATATTCTTCAAATGATGTGAGAGAATGAAATGTTATACTATCCACTTCCTCTATGCTGTCTATTTCGTCATCCCACCAAGTAACTCTAAGAACATTGTCACTGTAGGCCACAAAAATGTCAACAGTATCACCTTTCACTCGGAAGTTTCCGCGCTGCAATTCTATGTCATTTCTTACATATAGAGCATTGACTAATTGTCGCAAAAATTCATTGCGGTCAATCGTTTGTCCTTTCTTTATTTTTATTACGCTCTCTTGCATAGCAGCAGGTCCTCCCATACCATAGATGCATGAGACAGATGAAACTACGATGACATCTTTTCGTCCAGACAATAGGGCAGAGACTGCACTCAGTCTTAGCTTGTCAATCTCTTCATTTATAGCAAGATCTTTTTCTATATATGTGTCAGATGATGGCAGGTAAGCTTCAGGCTGGTAATAGTCATAGTATGACACATAATATTCTACAGCATTATTTGGAAAAAATCCTTTCATTTCTTCATAAAGCTGCGCTGCCAGAGTTTTATTGTGGCTTAAAATAAGGGTAGGCTTGTTTACGTTGGCAATAACATTAGCTACTGTAAACGTTTTTCCTGAACCAGTTACTCCAAGAAGTACTTGCGCAGGTGCACCTTGTTGTAATTCTTCAGTTAATTGTTTGATAGCTTCCGGTTGATCTCCGGTAGGGCTATATTTCGAAGTTAGTTTAAAATCCATGTCTCATCCCTTATGTAAATTGCAAAATTACTAAATTATCAGCTAATATGAGTTATAAAGACTAATAATTTGCGAAAAAGTGTATTATTTACTTTGTAAATCAGGGAAAAGTGAGTAACTTTGCATTTCAATATATTTAAATATGAAGAAATATAGTCTATTCCCCATATGCATGGCGTTGCTTTTCTCAAGCTGCGCCACTGAATTTAATAAGGTTTATAAAACTGATGATTATCAGTATAAATATGAGTACGCTAAAGAATGTTATGCTAATGGTAAGTACACACGTGCTATAACATTGCTTACTGATCTTATTACCATTGAGAAGGGAACGGACAATGCCCAAGAAAGTCTTTACATGTTGGCGATGGCTGAATATAATAGTATGGACTATGAAGGAGCTGCTCAGGCTTTCAAAAGATATTATCAATCTTATCCAAAAGGATATTTGGCAGAAATGTCACATTATTATGAAGGACTTAGTTTGTATATGAGCACACCTGAACCTCGTCTAGACCAATCAATGACAGTATCTGCTATTGCCGCTTTCCAGACTTATTTGGATTTGTATCCAGATGCAAAATTGAAAGAAAATGCTCAAAAGAAATTGTTTGAATTACAAGATAAGTTGGTTTTGAAAGAGCTTTATTCAGCAAGACTATATTATAATCTTGGTTCTTATTTTGGTAATTGCATGGATGGTGGTAATAACTATGAGGCTTGCATTGTGACTAGTCAGAATGCTCTTAAAGATTATCCTTATACAAGTATGCGTGAAGAATTCTCTGTTCTCATTATGAAGAGCAAGTTTGAACTTGCAGAACAGAGTATTGATGAGAAACGCCTTGACAGATATCAGGATGCAGAAGATGAGTGTTATGGTTTTCTTAATGAATTCCCTGATTCAAAGGAAAAGAGCACTGCTCTGAAATTTATTGAGAAATGCAAAAAATATACTGGAGAAAATAATAACGATAAATAAACAAATAAATGGATTACAAGAAGTCAAAAGCACCAGTGAACACAGTCACTCGTAACATTATGGATTTATGTGATGAAACTGGTAATATTTATGAGAGTGTAGCTATCATAGCTAAACGCGCAAATCAAATCTCTGTTGAAATCAAACAAGAACTTAACAAAAAATTGACAGAGTTCGCTTCTTACAATGATTCTCTTGAGGAAGTATTTGAAAATCGTGAGCAGATTGAAATTTCACGTTATTATGAGAAACTTCCTAAACCAATCTTGTTGGCTACTCAGGAATTTGTAGACGGTAACATTTATTGGCGTGATCCTGCAAAGGATACTGTTAATAACGAAGCCTAATGATACAGCGTAGACAGACTTTATTTCTGCTTGTCGCTCTGATTCTCACTATTGTATGTCTTTCTCTGCCGGTAGCTTCGCTTGAGCCATCTGGGATGGGAGTAAATACAGAGATATATAATTTGTGGATAAAGAACGGAAGCGGTGCATTGGATTTTAAGGTGTGTCCTTTGTTTGTGATTCTTTTGATTACATGTCCTATAAATTTGTGGACTATATTTAAGTTTCACGACAGAAAGTTTCAAGCTCGTCTCTGCTTTGTTAATATATTGCTGATACTTTTGTGGTATGTAGCGTATGTATATTTTACAATGTTGGGTGGACTTGTCTTTGAAAACCAAACTTTGCATTTCGCATTTGCTGCCTGTTTGCCATTTATATCTATAGTTTTATATATTATGGCACGACATTCAATAATTGCAGATGAAAAGCTAGTAAGGGCTGCTGATAGGATAAGATAGAAATACACATAAATCAAATAAAAAGCGCAGGAGTTGTTTTAACTTCTGCGCTTTTATTATTATCATGCAGAAGTATTGATAGTCTTGCAATCTCTTTATATATAGGCCTTTAAGTGAGAAATAGGCTATGGTTGACTCTGCTAGTCTATGTTCTAACTGTGATTTTTGTAGTCGTTTAAATAAATTGTATAAAAAACGCGATTTGGTTATTTCACTTACTAATTTAAGTATATAAAATACAAATCCCTATATTAAGGTGCGCGCGCATGCGCGCACTAGTGCTTTTTCAAAAAGACAAGTGTCTAAGTGTCAATCCATTGATTAACACAGAGTTATGTCGTATTTCTGCAAAAGTGAAGTGTCGGTAAAGTGGAGTAAAAATCAGCGTTTTAACGATGAAACGCGAAATCCGATTTTTTTTTAGCTGATTTTATTAGTTGTGACGTTTCGGTGACACTATAAAAATACGAAAATACAAGGTAACTTACAGATAATCAATTGATTGACACATAGACGCTTATTTTTTTGTAAAACCTATGTAGTTAATTGCAATTAGCAAGCATAAATTAGTGATGAAAATTGTAATGGCAATAGTATTATGATGAAAAACTAATCAATATGGCTTTCCTAATGCTGTGAAGTTAAGTAATAACTTTTTGATGAGTTGTATCGTGAAACTGTAAATTGAATATTAAAGGAGGTGCTGGTAATTAAAGAATAGTCGTTTTATATAGAAACGTTTTTACTTCTACGACATAACGTTTGCGTTTCTACGATATAACGTTTGCGTTTCTATGATATAACGTTTGCGTTTCTACGACATAACGTTTGCGTTATATCGATCAAACGTTTTAAAAAATTTACAATCATGGTATTTTATATAGTATTTTGGATGTGTACGGATTATGATAGGAATGTTTCTTTGGTTTATTCAATCGTATTTTCATTTTTGAAATCAAGTGTTTAACTCTGTCTAAAGATACCATATATAAACTGATGTAGGTTTACTGTTTCTTTATTCTAAAGAAGTTTGTCTGGTGTTTATATTTATTGATATAAATGGCAGAGTCAAAATCGGCTTTTTTTGCAGATGATTTTGCATTCTATCGTTAGATCAGGATGAATTTACGTAGCTACTACGTAGCTTACCGTAGCTGAATTTCTGATTGTTATCTTGTAAGTTGTTGACTCTGAATGCAATACAGTAATACGTAGCTTCGTAGCTAGAATAAATAAAAAGGGCAGATACAAAAAAGTACCTGCCCTTTAGAATATTTAGTTTAAAACTATTTTTTAGTCAATAGTCTCGCTCCAATCTTCTTTGCTCTTTCTTACATAGCTCTGATAACGACGTTTTGCCATCTTCTCAGCCTGAGTAAACAATTCTTCAGCCTCGTTAGGATAAGCCTTCTGAACACTCATATAGCGAACCTCACCAAGAAGGAAGTCGCGGAAGTTAGCCCAGTTAGGTTCTTTACTATCCAAGACGAATGGATTCTTTCCTTCATCAGCCAATTGTGGGTTAAAGCGCCACAAGTGCCAGTAACCGCATTCAACAGCAAGCTCTTGCTCACGCTGTGAACGACCCATACCACCACGTTTCAAACCGTGATTGATACATGGAGAGTAAGCAATGATCAATGATGGGCCTGGATAAGCTTCAGCTTCACGGATAGCCTTCAATGTCTGAGCATTGTCTGCACCCATAGCAATCTGAGCTACATATACGTAACCGTATGTTGTCTGCATAAGACCAAGGTCTTTCTTGCAAATACGCTTACCCTGAGCAGCAAACTGTGCGATAGCACCTAGTGGAGTAGACTTAGAACTCTGACCACCAGTATTAGAGTAAACCTCTGTATCAAGAACAAGGATGTTTACATCTTCACCAGAAGCGAGAACGTGGTCAAGACCACCGTAACCGATATCATAAGAAGCACCGTCACCACCGATAATCCACTGTGAACGCTTAACCAAATAATGATCAAGAGTCTTCAATTCTGTGCAGATCTCGCAACCAGCTTCAGCACCCTTAGCAATAAGAGGCTTAAGTTCTGCTGCAGCAGCCTTAGAACCATCAGCATCATCCTTAGCTTCAATCCACTTTTCAGCAGCAGCCTTGAACTCTTCTGTAGCTCCATTTTCGATAGCGTCGTTAAGTAACTTAACAATGCGCTCTTTCATCTTCTTGTTACCCAAAGTCATACCAAGACCAAACTCGCAGAAGTCCTCGAACAATGAGTTGTCGAATGCAGGACCTTGACCTTCAGCATTAGTAGTGTATGGAGTAGATGGAATAGAAGCAGAGTAGATAGATGAGCAACCTGTAGCGTTAGCAATCATCTCACGGTCACCGTAGAGCTGAGAAACCAACTTAACATAAGGAGTCTCACCACAACCAGAGCAAGCACCAGAGAATTCGAACAAAGGCTGAGCGAACTGTGAGTTCTTAGCACTCTGCTTGATATCAACAAGATGCTGCTTAGATGTAACATTCTTAACAAGGTATTCCCAGTTCTCAGCTTCCTTGATCATTTCTGGTTTATCAATGTTGAATGGAACCATAGTCAAAGCCTTTTCGCCCTTCTTACCAGGACAAACATCGGCACAGTTACTACATCCAAGACAGTCAAGAACAGAAACCTCAATACGGAATTGCATACCAACAAGTGACTTAGGAGCCTTGATTTCAAGAGTATTTCCATCGAAGCCCTTAGCTTCATTCTCATCAAGAACGAATGGACGTATAGCAGCGTGAGGGCAAGAATATGCACACTTGTTACACTGGATACAGTTATCAGAATTCCAAACAGGAACGAAAGCCTCTACACCACGCTTTTCGAATGCAGATGAGCCATTCTGCCATGTACCGTCAACAGTATCATGCTTAACAAAGTCAGAAACCTTAAGAAGGTCACCGCTCTGTCCGTTGATAGGACGAACAAGTTCTTTGATGAATGCTGGAGCATTATCAGTCTTATCTGATTCGTCTGCTAGGTTAGCCCAAGCTGGATCAACAGTAAGTTCCTTGTATTCGTTTCCATGTTCAACAGCACCGAAGTTCTTATCAACAACATCCTGACCCTTCTTAGAGTAAGACTTAACAATAAATTCCTTCATCTGCTCAACAGCAAGATCCAAAGGAATAACCTCTGTAATGCGGAAGAATGCACTCTGAAGGATTGTGTTAGTACGGTTGCCAAGACCAATCTCCTGAGCAATCTTTGTTGCGTTGATATAATATACTTTGATGTTGTGTTTTGCGAAGTAAGCCTTAACCTTATTAGGGATAAAGTTTACAAGTTCCTCACCGTCGAAGATTGTGTTCAACAAGAATGTACCGTTGTCGCGAAGACCACGAGTTACATCATACATGTGAAGATATGCCTGAACGTGACATGCTACGAAGTTAGGAGTGTTTACCTGATAAGTAGAGTGGATTGGATCATCACCGAAACGAAGGTGAGAACATGTGAAACCACCAGACTTCTTAGAGTCGTAGCTGAAATATGCCTGACAGTATTTATTAGTGTTGTTACCAATAATCTGAACAGAGTTCTTGTTTGCACCTACAGTACCATCAGCACCAAGTCCGTAGAACTTAGCCTCGAACAATGAATCACCACCCATTGGAATTTCTTCCTCTTCTGCAAGAGAAGTGAATGTGACATCATCAACGATACCTACAGTGAAATGATTCTTTGGCTCTGGCAATTCAAGGTTCTTGAATACTGCAACAATCTTAGCTGGTGTAGTATCACTAGAACCAAGACCGTAACGACCACCAACGATAAGAGGCTTACGCTCGTCATTGTAAAGTGCGCTCTTAACGTCAAGATACAATGGCTCACCTTCAGCTCCTGGCTCCTTAGTACGGTCAAGAACAGCAATGCGCTTAACTGTAGCAGGAAGAGTCTTCTTAAGGAAGTCAACAGAGAATGGACGATACAAATGAACTGCAACCATACCAACCTTCTTACCTTGCTTAACAAGATAGTCGATAGCCTCGCGTGCAGCTTCTGTAGCAGAACCCATCAATACGATAACGTTCTCTGCATCCTTTGCACCATAGTAGTTGAACAAGTGATATTCACGACCTGTGATAGAAGAGATCTTACCAAGGTAATCCTCAACAACAGCAGGAACTTTATCATAGTATTCGTTGCTAGCCTCACGGTGTGTGAAGAATGTCTCAGGATTCTCAGCAGTACCGCGTGTAACAGGGCGCTCTGGAGACAAAGCACGATCACGGAAACGCTTGATGTCAGCTGGATCAACAAGAGACTTTATTGCTTCCTGGTCAATCTCTTCAATTTTATGATATTCATGAGATGTACGGAAACCGTCGAAGAAGTTGATGAAAGGAATACTTGTCTTTAATGTTGCAAGATGTGGAACAGCTGTAAGGTCCATAACCTCCTGAACAGAACCTGAACAGAACATTGCGAAACCTGTCTGACGACATGCCATAACATCTTGATGGTCACCAAAAATACAAAGAGAGTGTGATGCCAATGTACGAGCAGAAACGTCGAATACACAAGGCAGAAGCTCACCTGCAATCTTATACATATTAGGAATCATCAGAAGAAGACCCTGAGATGCTGTAAACGTAGTGGTCAGTGCACCAGCCTGAAGAGAACCGTGAACTGCACCAGCAGCACCACCCTCAGACTCCATTTCTTGAACTGAAACAGTCTGACCAAAAAGGTTCTTGCGACCTTTGGCAGCCCATTCATCTACATGCTCCGCCATTGGAGAAGACGGAGTGATAGGGTAGATGGCAGCTACTTCGGTAAACATATAGCTTACATTAGCCGCAGCTGTGTTACCATCACATGTGATAAATTTTTTTTCTTTAGCCATTTTATTTATTGATAAAATTATTAATTAATGTTTTCTATATCTAGTTTTTAATTTGCTTTCTATATAGAACTTTAATATATGAATCCAAGCAACCATAGTGGTATTCTGTTTTCTTTTCCCACTTCTGTATTGTATCTTGCATATATGGTGTCTGGATTGCATCTTTGTTTATGCTCGCTTTGAGCATCTGAAATCTTGAATTTGATATTACCGTCAACCATGAAGAAATGATCTTTAGATGCTTGGTTTACTTTATGGTCTTTCCACAATGAATTAACAAAGAAAGTCTCCATGACATCTTGGTCATTGTTTTGTATAGGATAGATGGCATACATCAGATTTGTATTATGCATCATAACCTTACTAGGCTTTTTAGGAAATTCTTGTCCAACGGGGTATATCATGTTGATCAAGCGTGCATCAGCTAAGTATTTTATATAATTCATAACTGTGGCGCGGCTTGTCTCTATTTCGTGTGCTAGATTACTTATGTTTGGGGCTTTTGGACCTTCAACAGCTAGTAAGTAAAATAGTTTTTTAATTTTTGTGAGATACTTTAAGTCAATTTGCTTAATTAGCAGAATATCAACTTCGGTCATCATGTTCATTGTCTTGAGCAAGTTCTCAGAAAAGTTGCGGTTTTCAAGAAAGAATGGATAGAAACCATGATGAATATAATCATGAAAGTATTTTAAAGGACTGACTTTTGGAAGGATATCCTTTATAATGTGTTCGTGGTTTTGAAGGATTTCGTCTAGTGTGTATGGGCGGAAATTGTTTCCTGTTTGTAAATTTAAAAATTCACGGAATGAAAATCCTCTTAAATTATAACTTTTAACAATACCGTTTAATTCAGGATTTTCTTCTTTCAGCCGCATTACGCTACTTCCTGTGAAGACTATTTTTAAGTTTGGAAAGTTGTCGTAACACTTACGTAATTCCTTACTCCAGTCTGGCTGCTTAAAAACTTGGTCAATAAGTAATACTTTTCCACCTTGAGCAGCAAAATCATGAGCAAACTCAGCAATACCTTTTCCCTGAAAATAGAAGTTGTTCATATTGATATATAAGCAACGGCGATCATCGGGACCAAACTTCTCTTTAGCATATTGCAGAAGGAATGTGCTTTTTCCAACTCCTCGTGTACCCTTAATGCCAATCATACGATCGTTCCAATCAATCTCGTCCATCAGGGTTCGACGTACTGGTGCATCTGTATGCTCAACTAGGTAAGCGTGTGTGCTAAAGAAAGCTTCCATATATTTAATAAGTTTGTTTTATATAATCCAATGCAAAGATAATACTTATTTCTATATTTGCAAACTCTAGATTGCAAAAAGTTTTCTTTTTTTTCATAATTTAGCACATCACGAGTATTTTTTCAATGTCGCTGGGAAAATGTTCAATTTCAAGTTTATGTTCTTTTTCTGCGATATCAGCAACAGTGTCTTTTTCTGTTAATGGTGTTGAATGTTGAAATATGATTTCGCCACCATCAATTTCTTTATTTACCCAATGTACAGTCATGCCTGTTTCTTTTTCTCCAGCGGCTTTTACAGCCTCGTGGACGTGTATGCCATACATACCTGGGCCTCCGAATTTTGGTAGGAGTGATGGATGAATATTAATAATTCGGTTATGGTAATTATTTATTAAAAAATCTGGGATGAAAAGTAGAAAGCCTGAAAGGACGATGAAGTCAATCTCGTTATCGGTTAGAATTGGCATAAGTATATTCTCATCGTTGAATTCTTGTTTAGAAACCACGATAGTCTTTATGCCTAGTCTTTGTGAATTTTCAACTACTGGGGCTGTAGACTTATTAGAAAGAACAAGTCTAATATCAGCAATGTCTGAGTCTGCGAAGTAATTAATAATATTTTCACAGTTAGTTCCATTGCCAGAAGCGAAGATAGCTAAATGTTTCATCATCTTATCATCTTGATAGTTATCCAAATCGTTTATTCATCATCATCATCATCTTGAAATCCGAACATAACGGGATCAACGAAAGAATCAATTGCTCGCCGGTCCTTCTTTGTTGGTCTGCCTGTGCCACGTGATCTATCGATGAAACCGCTGATTCTGCTCATTTCCAATAATTCATATTGTTTGGAGTCAGTAACGTTTTCATATATTTCAGGTAATAGCTTTGCGCCAACTCTCTGTTCAATGCATTTCAGCACTTTGAAAGAATAGGTTATTGGAGATTTCTTAACACTTATAGTTTCTCCAACTTTTATGGTGTGACTAGGTTTGACATTAATCCCATTGATAGTCACACGTCCATTTTTACAGGCGTCGGCAGCAAGAGAACGTGTTTTGAAAACTCTTGTTGCCCAAAGCCATTTGTCAATTCTCGCTACTTCTGCCATATAAAATTATTTCTTACCTAGTTTGTTAAACTGATTCATAGTGATGTCAATACCTGCAAGAGCAAAACTCTTTATAATTTCGCATGCAGTATCGATACTTGGCTGCAACACCTTCATGTCATCTTCACTATATCGCCCAAGTACCCAGTCAATCTGGCCGCCTTTTGGATATTCATTTCCGATGCCCATTCTAAGTCTTGCATAGTTCTGACCAATAAGCTGTTGGATATTTCCAAGTCCATTGTGTCCACCATTACTTCCGCTGCTCTTTAATCTAAAAGCACCTAATTGTAAAGCAATATCATCACTAATGACAAGGAGTCTGCTTTGGTCAATATTCTCTTTATTCAACCAATATCTGACAGCATTTCCACTAAGGTTCATAAATGTAGTAGGCTTCAACAATATAATCTTTTTACCTTTTATATTTGTCTCTGCTACAAAACCATAGCGTTTGTCTTCAAAACAAATATTGGACGCTTTTGCAAAAGCGTCCAATATCATAAATCCTGTATTGTGTCGAGTACCCTGATATTCATCACCAGGGTTTCCCAGACCACAAATTAAATATTTGTCCATATTTAATTATTCTGCTGCTGCAGCATCATCTGTAGCGCTATCTGCAGCCTGCTGTGCCTGACGTGTCATCTTGATAGAGCATACGATAACGTCCTTGCTAGTTGCAATCTCAAGACCTTCAAATGAAAGCTCACCAACCTTGATGCTCTTACCGATCTTCAATGCTGTTACATCAACATCAAGATGCTCTGGAATCTGCTGATAAGGAGCTGTTACATTAATCTTACGTATTGTAAGGTTCATACGACCACCATCGCGAACACCCTGTGCAAGACCAACAAGCTTAACAGGAACACCCATTGTGATAGGCTTCTGATCGTTAACCTCGAAGAAATCAACGTGAAGAGGAGCGTCTGTTACTGGGTGGAACTGAATTTCCTTCAAAATAGCTGTGTGATGCTCGCCTTCAATGTTAAGATCGATAACGTAGATGTGAGGAGTGTAAATAATTTTGCGAAGTTCGCTGAATGGAGCTGCAAAAGCAAAAGCCTCAGGAGCACCGTTTGCGCCTTTCTTCTCACCATAGATGTTACAAGGAATCAAACCCTGCTTACGAAGTTCTTTAGAAGCTTTCTTACCAAGGTCTGCACGCTTCTGACCTGTCACATTAATCTCTTTCATAATTGTGTTACTCTAAATTAAATGTTATTAATTAATTCGCCATCACACGGGATTACCTCCCGGAAAAAGCGCTGCAAAGTTACGCCTTTTTTGTTTATCGTGCAAATTTATTACTATTTTTATCGAAATATCCTCTGTTTTTCTTGCATATTCAGTTGAAAAGCTATATTTTTGCACCATAAAAAATATTATTGTATATAGGAAAACAACAAATTAAGAGAATGATCAATCGCGAACTTATAAGAATTAAGGTAGTTCAGTTAACCTACGCATACTATCAAAATGGTAATAAGAATATTGATACGGCAGAGAAGGAACTCTTCTTTAGTCTTTCAAAGGCTTATGATTTATACAATTATCTGCTTTTGCTGATAGTTGATATTACTAGAGAGGAGCGTCACAGAATTGAAATAGCTACACAACGTGCTCAACGAGAAGGTACAGAGGTGCCATCTCAAAAATTTGTGTATAACAAATTTGCTGTTCAACTGGAAGAAAACAAAATGTTGAATGAATTTGTTGAAAGTCAGAAATTGACTTGGGCAGATGATATTGAATTTGTACGTAAAATATGTAATCAGATAGAAAGCAGTGAAGATTATAAAGATTATATGAATGCTGGTGAAACTGATTATGAAACTGACAGAGAATTGTGGCGTAAACTTTATAAATTGTTTATACTGAATAATTCAGACTTGGATTCTTTGTTGGAAGAAAAAAGTTTATATTGGAATGATGATAAGGAAGTTGTTGATACATTCGTGTTGAAGACAATTAAGCGTTTTGAAGCTGATAATAAAAATAAGCAGGAGCTGCTTCCTGAATATGATGATGAGGAAGATAAGGATTTCGCACGTAAATTGTTCCGCGCAACAATTCTTAATGCTGACCAATATCAACATTATTTGAGTGATGCTAGCCGTAACTGGGATTTTAGTAGACTTGCTTATATGGATATTGTAATCATGCAGATCGCTATTGCAGAGATGCTTACATTCCCAAATATCCCAGCAAGCGTTACAATAAACGAATTTGTAGATTTAGCCAAATTGTATAGTACATCACGTAGTGGTGGATACATAAATGGTATGTTGGATTCTATTGCCCATTTCTTTGTTGATAATGGCATGATGATGAAAACTTTGAAAAATAAAGAAAGTAAATAATATATTAACTAAAAGAATTTATTGATTATGAATACAATGCTATTGGCTGCTCAGGCAGCTGGACAGGGTGGCGGTATGGGCATGATTATCATGATGGTCGCTGTTCTTGTTATCTTCTGGTTGTTTATGGTTCGTCCTCAGCAGAAGAAACAAAAGGAAATACGTAAGTTCCAGAATTCTCTTCAAGAGGGCTCTAAAGTTATCACTGGTGGTGGTATCTATGGAACTGTTAAGCGTATCAATTTGGAGGATGAGTCTGTTGATGTAGAAATAGCAAAAGGTGTTGTTATTACAGTAAACAGAAGTTATGTATTTGCTAACGCATCAGCTCCGATGCATAATGCATAATATAGTAAAAATATATAAACTTGTCAGAAACTTCCTCTTTTCTTCAGTGAATAGGGAGTTTCTGATTTTTTTGTTTTTTCTCGGTCTGAGTGGAACTTTCTGGCTTCTTATGGCATTGAATGAAACTTACGAGGAAGAACTAGCTATACCTGTCAAGCTTGATGATGTACCAAACAATGTTGTTGTTACTCAATCTTGTGCAGACACCGTATATGTAACGGTTCGTGATAAAGGATTTACGCTCGTTACATATTTATATACCAATAGGATCACACCGATTTCTGTAGATTTTGATACATATGCTGATGAGGATACCGGTAAAGGTGAAGTGCCTTTTTCTGATTTGCAGAAAATGATATCACAGAGGCTTTCTGGATCAACAAAGATAACTTCAATAAAGTCGCATTCATTGCCATTCTTCTTTAATTATGGGCAATCGAAGCGTGTACCAATTCGCCTTGCTGGTGATGTGAAACCAGGTAAGAGCTACTATATCTCGCGTATTAAATTCTGGCCTTCTAGCGTAACCATTTTCGCAAATAAAACATTGCTGGATAGTATTAAGTATGTATATACAGACGTATTACATCTAAATAATGTTGAAGACACTGTGATGCGACGGGTTCCACTTCGTCCAATCAATGGTGTTAAGATGGTTCCTTCTATTGTAAAGATTGGATTTTACGTAGACATACTAACAGAGGAGAGTGTTGAGGTTCCAATTGTAGCCATTAATATGCCTGAAGGTAAAGTGTTGCGTACATTTCCTTCGAAAGTTAATGTGAAGTTTACCGTTGGCTCAAGTTTGTTTAGAAATGTCAAACCTGAACAGTTTATGGTAGTTGTTGATTATAATGATATCTTGGCTAATCCGTCAGATAAGTGTATTCTAAGATTACGGCGTCAATCGCGTGATGTTACGATGGCACGATTGGAGATGAAGCAAGTTGATTATCTTATAGAACAGCAATAGGTAGTTAATATATCGTGAAGGATAGTCGTAAAATAGCCATAACAGGTGGCATAGGTGTGGGAAAGAGTTATGTTTGTTCTCTTTTAAATGTTCGTGGCATACATGTATATGATTGTGATGCTGCGGCTAAAAGGCTTATTGCCCAAAGTGAAAGTCTTCAAGCAAAAATAAATGTTCTTTTAGGTAAGAACGTGTTTGTTGATGGTATTTTTAACAAGCAAGAATTAGCTCAATTTATATTGAAAAGCGATGCAAATAGAATTGCAGTAAATAATATCATTCATCCAGCTGTTGCAGAAGACTTCATGAACAGTGGTTATGATTGGTTGGAAAGTGCCATTCTCTTTGACAGTGGATTTGATAAGAGAATATCTTTTGACAAGATAATTTGTGTTACAGCTCCAAATGAAGTTCGCGTTTCAAGAATAATGCAGCGTGATCATATTTCACGTGAAATGGCTTTGGAATGGATAAACAAACAGTTGCCTAACGAAAAAGTATTGAGAATGTCTGATTTTGAAATAGTAAATGATGGCATATCAAATATTGAGGAACAAATAGACAGAATATTATCAATAATTAAATAATTTATAACAATAAATCATTAAACAAAAATGGAAACAATTCTTTCAATCTCAGGAAAGCCAGGACTTTACAGACTGGTTTCTCGTGGTAAAATGAATCTTATAGTTGAAACTTTGGACGATAGTCATAAACGTATCCCTGCATTTGCTACTGACCGTGTAACAAGTCTTGGTGATATAGCAATGTATACTGATGCAGAAGATGTGCCATTGTGGAATGTGCTCGATAACTTGAGCAAGAAAGAAGCTGGTAATAAGTCATCTTTGAATTATAAGAAATCAAGTAGTAAAGAACTTCGTGATTATTTCTCAGAAGTATTGCCTAACTTTGATCAAGATCGTGTTCACGACAGTGATATAAAGAAGCTTATTCAATGGTATAATATACTTGTTGAGGCTGGTATAACAAACTTTGAAGAGACAATGGCACCAACACAAGGTGACAATGTTGATGACCGCAAGGATGCATAATAAAAAGGATATAATTGTGAAAAAGACAGATATGTTAAAGCTTTCGTACGCTGAGCTTCTGCGCATGCAAATCACTCTTGAAGAAGTAATATCCCAAAAAGAGGTTCAGGAACGTGAAAATGCCCGCGACGAGCTTGAAAAGCGTGCAAAGGAGCTAGGCTTTGACGCCAGCGATCTCTTTTCTGGCCAAAAAACTAAAGCTAAAGCCAAGGCGAAGTATGCGCATCCAGAAAACCCAAGCAAGACATGGTCGGGCAGGGGGCGGCAGCCTCATTGGATAAAAGATCACCTGGAGAATGGTGGAAAGATTGAAGACCTGAAGGTTTGATGTTTTTGCTGTGAGCCGATTGGAATAGCTATTCGGCTCACAGCACGGTAATTCCTGAGCCGAAGGCGGCCATTATGGTCGGCCGCGTTTGCTTTCTATGGCGGACCAAGCTGTCATTTAATAGGAATTTTCCGCTGATCTGCCTCATGCCCTGAGCTACCGTTCACTTCACCCCAGACTGCACCTCTACAGCTTTCCCAAAACGGCTATTCATGCATCGTGCAGCATTTTCGCTTATCGTCTGACTGCAGTGCAGACATTGGCAACAGCGCGCAGGACAATTACGATGCGTCTGGAAATCCGAAGAGGCTTCTTTATGGAACGCGAACCAGACCTGATCATTTCAAGCGCCTCGCGGCACATAGTTGAGGAAGACGTCCCCTTCAAGGTGGACATCTACAAACTCGAAGGCGGGCAAGGATGGTCGCTGGATGTTGTGACCGCAGACGGAACGTCCATAGTCTGGGACGATCTGTTCGAAGATGATCAGGCTGCGTTCGAGGAAGCAGTCGCAACTATTCGAAAAGAAGGTGCTGTAGCATTTGCAAATGGCGATTCAAACGTCATTCCA
>RCMY010000938.1_pt1 | contig 42198 bp, 41 predicted proteins | sample 2041341 | NCBI WGS metagenome assembly RCMY01 (sample SAMN09708234, study PRJNA481090) | Marine sediment metagenome, whole genome shotgun sequencing project. | reverse complement strand
CCTGAGGTGTGGCAAGGCCATAAGAACGACGGCGAGGGTTTCTGGAGAAGCCTCGAGTTACTGGAGCAATGGTTTTGAGCGTTCGACATCGACTACACCAGACGCTAGTTGACCTTGACATTTGCACAGCCGACTCGCTTGTCGATCTCGGCGTCCCCACTCGTGATCGTCCATCGGTTAGTGCCATGCGCTGCGACCACTCAGGCGTTGTGGTGCTTGACAGTATCGAGCACATCGACGAGGCGTATTACCCAGACAAGACACATACTGGACTCGCAGCAAGCGGTAGTCGGACCGAACTTGTAAAGACACTGAGCGAAGACACTATTCGTCGTGTCGAACAGTTTCGGTCTCAGATCGTCGGAAAGCATTGGCTCGACTTTGGCACTGGCGCCGGAGCGATTCTTGATGAGCTCGCGGGTGATGCAGTTGCAATCTCGGCGATCGAGCCTCAGGGGGAGTTTCAGGCGCTTCTCCGAAGCAGCGGTTACACCGTACATAGCAACATCCGAGACGTTGCTCCAGCCACAATCGACATCGTCACGCTCTTTCACGTGTTCGAACACTTGCCGGAGCCGTTGGCCGATCTTGAGGCGACCAAGCGGGCGTTACGTCCCGGCGGTCGAGTCGTTATCGAGGTGCCTCACGCCAACGACGCCCTGCTTACCCGGTTCGACTCTGATGCCTTTGCCCGTTTCACCATGTGGGGCGAGCACCTGCTGTTGCACACCAAGGCCAGCTTGACGACGTTCCTCGAGGCGGCTGGTTTCGTCGACATTGAGGTCGGAGGCTTTCAGCGGTATCCGCTTGCAAACACGCTCCATTGGCTCGCCAACGGAAGGCCAGGCGGGCACCAGGCCTGGGCCGACTTGCGAGACGACAGCCTCGACGCGGCCTATGCGTCGGTGTTGGCTTCACTCAACATGACCGACACGTTGATCGCTACCGCAACGGTCGCCAGCAACTAAGACGGTTCGTTTTCGTTCGCACGATTCATGTGTTCGATGAGCTCTTGGGCGGCTCGTCGGGGCGACGTCGTCCCCTCGGCTACCACTTTCTCGAGTTCGGCTGAGATCTTACGCAGTCCCGGTTTCGTGAAGGCCGACTCGAAGAGCGCGGCCGACACTTCGGCCTCGAAGGCGGAGAGTTGTTGATCGCGTCGCCTATGGCTCACCGAACCATCGGCGACGAGTTGCGCGTGAAGCTCATCAACCGCGGCCGACAGCTCGCCGAGGCCCACATTTCGTAGCGCGCTACACAGCTTCACTTCGACTGTCTGACCTGGGCGTTTTGGTCGCATGAGGTGAAGGGCGCTGCGGTAGTCGGCAGCCGTATGATTCGCTGCGGCGAGCAGATCGCCATCGGCCTTGTTGACGGCGATGATGTCGGCCAGTTCCATGACGCCGCGCTTGATGCCCTGCAGGTCGTCGCCGCCGCCAGGGGCGATCAGGAGGAGGAAGAGATCGGTGATATCGGCGACGGCGGTTTCGTTCTGTCCGACGCCGACTGTCTCGACGATGACGATGTCGTAACCCGCAGCCTCGCACACGAGCACCGCATCTCGTGTTCGCAAGGCGACGCCGCCGAGCGAGCCGCTCGCCGGTGAAGGACGAATGTAGGCATCGGGCGATTGAGACAGATCGGCCATTCTCGTCTTGTCACCAAGGATTGATCCACCGGTGCGGACCGATGTGGGGTCGATTGCGAGGACCGCGACCTTGTGGCCTTGCTCGATGAGAAGCATGCCGAACGCGTTGATGAATGTGCTCTTGCCAACACCAGGTGTTCCCGAGATGCCAAGCCGTATCGACCCACCCGTTGAGGGGAGGATCTCGTCGAGCAGATCGGTCGCTTCTGCTCGGTGTTTGCCGCTCGTTGACTCGACTAGCGTGATTGCTTGCGCGAGCGCACGTCGATTGCCCGAGGCGAGCAGTTCCGCGAGTTCGCTCACTTCGCTTTCGTTTGCACGAGTCGCAGGACCTCGACAGCAGCGTCTGGCACATTCGTCCCCGGTCCGAAGATTGCTCCGACTCCCTGCTGATACAGCAGTTCATAGTCTTGAGGCGGGATCACGCCGCCGGCAACGACGACCACGTCGCCTGCGCCTTCGGCCTTCAACGCATCGATCAGCTGAGGGATGAGGGTCTTGTGGCCAGCGGCTTGAGACGACACGCCGACAATGTGCACATCGTTATCGACCGCATCGCGAGCTACCTCGGCTGGCGTTTGGAACAGTGGGCCGACATCGACATCGAAGCCCATATCGGCGAAAGCCGATGCGATCACCTTGGCGCCCCGGTCGTGGCCATCTTGACCCATCTTCACGACGAGGATCCGTGGACGCCGGCCTTCTTGCTTCGCGAACTCTGCGGTACTCGCGAGAATCTTGGCGAATTCGGCATCGTCTCCGTAGGCAGCTCCATACACACCAGAGATCGTACGGGTTTCGGCGGCGTGCCTCCCGTATACCTCCTCCATAGCGTCAGACATCTCGCCGACGGTGGCCCTGGCTCGGGCGGCGGCAACACATGCTTCGAGCAAGTTTGCGTCACCGGCCGCAGCATCGCGTAGAGCGGTGAGCGCCGCATCGCACGCAGCCTTGTCTCGAGTTGAGCGAACCTGGTTGAGGCGAGCGATCTGCGAATCTCGCACTGCGGTGTTGTCGATATCGAGGACATCAACCTGGTCGGGATTCTCCACCTGATACTTGTTGACGCCTACGACGACATCTTCGCCACGGTCGACTCTGGCCTGCTTCTTAGCTGCGGCCTCTTCGATGCGAAGCTTCGGCATGCCGGAGTTGATTGCCTTCGTCATACCGCCGAGCTCGTTGATCTCGGCGATCAATGTGCGGGCGCGGTCGGCCAAGTCTGCCGTGAGCGACTCGACGTAGTAGCTGCCTGCCAGCGGGTCGACCGAACGAGTTACCCCAGTCTCCTCGGCCAGAATGAGCTGAGTGTTTCGGGCGATGCGAGCAGAGAATTCGGTCGGCAGGCCGAGCGCTTCGTCGAAACTGTTGGTGTGAAGGCTCTGGGTGCCACCAAGGACCGCAGCCATGGCTTCGAACGCCGTGCGCACCACGTTGTTGTACGGATCTTGCTCAGTAAGCGAGACGCCAGATGTTTGGCAGTGGGTCCGGAGCATCGATGATTTTGGATCCTTTGGCTCGAACTCCTGCATGAGTTCGTGCCACAGAAGCCGGGCTGCCCTGAGCTTGGCTACTTCCATAAAGAAGTCCATGCCAATTGCGAAGAAGAAGCTGAGGCGCCCGGCGAAGGCGTCAACATCGAGTCCCTGGGCGACCGCAGCTCTGACGTATTCGATGCCGTCGGCCAAGGTGAAGGCCAGCTCGATGTCAGCCGTGGCACCGGCCTCTTGCATGTGGTAGCCCGAGATGGAGATCGAGTTGTAGCGCGGCATGTTTTCTGCGGTGTACGCAATGATGTCGGCCACGATCCGCATGCTTGGATCAGGCGGATAGATGTAGGTGTTGCGAACCATGAACTCTTTGAGGATGTCGTTCTGGATCGTTCCGGAAAGATCCTTGGCGTCGATGCCTTGCTCTTCACCGGCGACAACGAAGCAAGCCAGAATCGGAAGCACCGCCCCGTTCATGGTCATCGACACGCTCATCTTGTCGAGCGGAATCTGGTCAAACAGGATCTTCATGTCTTCAACGGAGTCGATTGCTACACCGGCCTTACCGACATCGCCGACGACACGGGGGTGGTCGGAGTCGTAACCGCGGTGCGTAGCGAGGTCGAAGGCGACCGACAATCCCATCTGGCCGGCCGCAAGGTTGCGCCGGTAGAACGCGTTCGACTCCTCGGCGGTAGAGAATCCGGCATATTGGCGGATGGTCCAGGGACGATTCGTGTACATCGTGGCTCGAGGGCCCCGCAGATAGGGTGCCGCTCCTGGCATTGATCCAAGGTGGCCAACACCATCAAGATCTTCCTCGGTGTAGAGGGGCTTGATGTCGATGCCTTCAGGAGTTGTCACCGTGAGGTCGTCGATCGACTTGCCCCGGAGTTCCTTCTCGGCTGCGGACTGCCATTCAGAATTAGTCACCCCCACACAATAGGTGAGGCGCAGCACTATTTGCGAAGGCAGCTAGTGTGACTCGGTGCCCTCGAGCTCCTCTCAGCCAGTGCGCGTCGCGATGGACATGACGGCGCTGCTTAGCCCACTCACCGGTGTTGGGCAGATGGTTCGTGCCTATGCCGATCAGTTGGCGTTAGATTCTGCCTTTGACCTGCACGGCTTTGCCGTGTCGTTCCGTGGCGGCAAGGGGCTCGAATCCGCCACACCGAATGGCGTTTCGACCTCGGTTGTGCCCGCCCCTGCCAGGCTGGCCCACGAACTCTGGCAAAGGATCGACTGGCCGAAGGTTAGCGGATTCGACCTGGTACACGGCCCGAATTTCGTGGTGCCACCGACAGGCGGCTCAATCGAGGTTGTCACTATCCATGACATGACGGCATGGCGCTGGCCCGAAATGGTCACCGCAGATTCTCGTCGGTACCCGCGCCTTGTCGAACGAGCGCTCAGGCGCGGTGCCTTTGTGCACACCGTCTCTGACTTTGTCGCTGGCGAGGTTCAAGAGCGGTATCAGCTCGACCCTGACAGGATTCGTCGGATCTACAACGGGATCGCCAAGCCGCCGTCGACAGACGGTCGGACGGGGCGACGGATCTCGGGCGGAGGTCCTTATGTCCTCGCGGTAGGCACAATCGAGCCGCGTAAGGACTATCCGACTCTGCTTCGTGCGTTCGCCCTGATGCGAGACGAAGTGCCCGATCTTCGACTCGTAGTGGCTGGAAGCGACGGATGGGGGAGTGAAGAGTTCAACCGGGTTCTGGCCGAGACAGGACTCGGCGAGTCCGTGATTCGACCGGGATACGTCACTGATCAAACTCGTCACGACCTCATTGCGGGAGCCGAGTGTTTCGTCTATTCCTCGCAATACGAAGGCTTTGGTATTCCGCCGCTTGAAGCTATGTCGCACGGCGTGCCAGTAGTTGCAACCAAGGCTGGCGCAGTTCCCGAAGTTCTCGGCGACGCCGCACAACTGGTTTCGGTCGGCGACGCCGCCGCGTTGGCGGAGGCGCTCACCGAGGTCATTTCGAATAGTGAGACGCGCGTCACGCTGAGCGCTCGAGGGGCACACCGCGCAGCCCAATTCGACTGGTCATCGAGTGCCAGCGAACTCAAGGCGTGGTATCTCGAACTCAGTCAGTGAGCGCATGAAAATAACTACAGATTCTGACTAGACCCGACTGAAGCGGCGGGTTACGTTGCGCCAGCGGACGGAGCACTGCTGGCAACAGCTGTGCTTTGTGGGTAACTCGAAACGAAGGATGCCGTACATGACTTCCCCTCTTTCTCTGACTCAACGACCAGGCAAGCACAACCCCATTCAGAATCCCGCCTTGGTTGCGACGCTGCCTCGGCCAGAAGGCCACGTCGCACTACAACGTCACGCTGATGAGTCGTGTGCAGATCAGAATGGAAATGCAGTTCTTGGGCTCGCGTGGGCGACTGCCCTTAGCGTGCCGCTTTGGGTTGGAATCGGCCTTCTCGTCCGCGCTGTGCTCGGTGGCGTCTAGCCGTACGTAACTCACCCGCTTGCGGCAACCATCAACTGGGTGACGTCTGCCGCTCTGTACGCTGAGCAGATGACTGTGGACACCCAGGGCAAAAAGAAGCGCTTCGTTATCATCGGCGGCGGTCCAGCGGGGGCCACTTGCGCCACATACGCAGCACGCTTCGGTGCCGAGGTGACCCTGATCGAGAAGGATCTCATCGGCGGAGCGGCTCATCTGCTCGACTGCATTCCCTCAAAGGCGATGATTGCAACGGGTAACGCGATGACCGTCATGAAAGCAGCCGAAGGTATGGGGCTGGCTCAGGTCGACGTCAAACTCGACTTCGATGCGCTCCGAGCTCGTATTCAAGACATCGAGGGGCGACTCGAGGGCTCAGTCACCCAGCTCCTCCAAAGCCAAGGCATCAAGCTCATCGACGGTCGCGGCCGTCTGACCGGGCCAAACACCGTTGTTGTCGAGCGCTCGGACGGTACCGAAGAAGCGCTCGAAGCCGACGTCATTCTGCTCTCGACCGGTAGCCGTCCTCGCATCCCTGAGTGGGCGCCGATCGACGGCAAGCGGGTGCTTACGACTCGCGACGCATACCCTCCGCCCGAACTGCCGAAACACCTCGTGGTGATTGGTTCTGGCGTGACTGGCGTCGAGTTCGTGCACATGTTCTCGTCGTTCGGCTCGGACGTCACTCTTATCGTGAGTCGTCGACAGGTTCTGCCAGACAAAGACCCCGAGGTTGCTGCGGTTCTGGAGCAAAGCTTTATGGATCGTGGCGTCAAGCTCTTCATGGGAGCCCGAGCGCAGAGCATCGAGGTCGAGGGCGACACCGTGAAAGTTCTCTGTGACGACGGTCGAATCGCCGTCGGCAGCCATGCGCTGCTCGCTATCGGCTCGGTGCCAAACTCTGACAACCTTGGTCTTGAAACGGCGGGCGTCGAAACTGAATGGGGCTACGTCAAGATCGACCACAATTGCAGATCGACGGTGCCCCACATCTATTCGGCCGGCGACCTCTCGGGAAAGCTTCCGCTGTCCTCGGTCGCCTCGATGCAAGGTCGCAAAATCGCCGAGCATGCGATGGGGTTGCACGCTGGCCCTCACCGCCACCTCGACTACGAGAAGGCAGCATCAGCCATCTTTACCGACCCTGAGGTCGCCGATGTGGGCTTGGCCGAGGCCGACGCGTTTGCCGAAGGTCGAAAGATCCGTGTGACCAAGGTGCCGTTCTCGGTGTCGGCCAAAGCGCTGATCAACAACGATCCCCGCGGATTCGTCAAGATCGTGTCCGATCCGGCAACCGGCGTAGTTCTTGGCGGCTCGATCGTCGGTCGTCATGCCGCCGAACTCATCTCGGTATTGGCCCTTGCTGTCACCGCCCGTCTCACTGTCACCGACCTCGTCGAATCGCTCTTCGTCCACCCTGCGCTAGCTGAGGTGCTCGGCGAGGCTGCCGAATAAACCAAACCGTTACTCCAGCCTGGCGTAGCGATAACTGTTCGAAGCAAAGCGAGAGCACCACATGCCCGATCGACATCTTCACGCACTGGCGGCAGCCGATCCAACCCCGTATTGGCTCGATGATCCAGACGAGCCCGATTCGCTCGACACCCTGGTGAGAGCAGACACTGCTGACCTGTGCATCATCGGCGGCGGCTACACGGGATTGTGGACTGCGATCTTGGCGAAGGAGCGCGACCCAAGTCGCGACGTCGTGATCATTGAGGGTGCAACATGCGGGAGCGCGGCATCGGGGCGTAACGGCGGCTTCTTCGAGTCGAGTCTTACTCACGGAGCGGCACAGGGTTTGGAGCGATTCGCTGACGAGGTTGCTGTCTTGGAACAACTGGGGCTCGACAACCTCGATGCCATCGAGGCATTCATCAAGAAGTACCGGATCGACTGTGACTGGGAGCGAAACGGCTCGATTGACGTGCTCACCGATCCTGCGCTCCTCGACGACCTCTACGAGTCGCACCGCCAGCTCGTCGAACTCGGCCAAGACGTCACACTGTTTGATCGAGACCAGATCCAGGCCCAGGTCCACTCGCCTACATACGAAGGCGGGCTCTATCGCAAGAAGAGGGCCGCGATCTGTGACCCAGCACGGCTTGCATTCGGCATGAAAGATGTTGCGCTCGAGCTTGGCGTGCGAATTTATGAAGACACGAAGGCCACGAGCATCGAGGAGAAGGGCCACGGGGTCCTGGTCGAAGCAGGTTATGGCTCAATCCGGGCCGCCCGCGTTGCCGTTGCAACCAATGCGTTCCCACCGCTACTCAAGTCGATCAAGCGGCGGATCGCCCCGGTCTATGACTATTGCTTGGCAACCGAACCGCTGAGTAAAGCGCAGATGGACAGCATTGGGTGGAAAGGTCGCCAAGGACTCGGCGACACGACAAACCAGTTCCATTACTACCGCCTTACTCAGGACAACCGAATCATCTGGGGCGGCTACGACGCCGTGTATTACTTTGGCAACAAGACAGCGAAGGCCCTCGAGCAACGACCAGAGACCTTTGCGGTCCTGTCCGAGCACTTCTTTGAGACCTTCCCCCAGCTAGATGGACTCGGGTTCTCTCACGCGTGGGGCGGCGTGATCGACACTTCGACGCGGTTCACCGTGTTCTGGGGCACCGAGATGCATGGCCGGGTTGCCTACGCTGTTGGTTACACGGGCCTGGGGGCGGCGGCGAGCCGATTTGGCGGCAAGGTAATGCTCGATCTGCTTGATGGACGCGAGACAGCAGCGACCGGGCTCGATTTCGTCTCGAAGAAACCGCTGCCATTCCCTCCCGAGCCATTCCGGTGGACCGGTATCCAGCTCACCCGTTGGTCGCTTGATCGAGCCGACCAAAATGGCGGAGAACGGAACCTCTGGCTCCGCACTCTCGACCGTCTTGGCCTCGGCTTCGACAGCTAGCACCCAAAAGCAGCCGCTTTTCGGGCCTATTTTTGCGATGAAAAGCGGCTGCTTTTCGGGGCGTTATTCGATTTTGGCTACGACGTCGCCGCCACCGACTGAATCGCCGGTTGTCACGCTGATCGACGTGATCTTTCCGGCCTTCTCGGCGTTGACGTTGTTTTCCATCTTCATGGCTTCGAGCACCACGATCGTGTCGCCAACCTCGACCTCTTGGCCGACCTCGACGAGTACTTTGACAATCGTGCCCTGCATCGGCACCGCAACATCGCCGGAGCCGCTGCCGCCGCCTGCGCCGCCACTGCCGGATCGACGCTTCGCCTTCTTCTTACCGCCAGCAGGAGCCGCGGCGAGAGCCGACTCTGGGACCCACATCGTGACGTCGAAACGTTTTCCGTTTACCTCAACGTCAACCTGTCGTTTAACTTTAGGGTCATCGTCGTCACCTGCGGGAATGGCAGGACCGCTGCGAACACCGGTGAGATCGAGGACTTCTTCGACCCACTTGGTCGAGTGTGCGCCAGCTCGGAAATCGGCGTGTTCGAGGATTGCGATGTCAGCCGGAATTGTTGTGGCGACACCTTCGATCTTGAACTCTCGAAGTGCTCGCAGGGTGCGATCGATTGCGATCTCGCGCGTCTCACCCCAGCAGATGAGCTTGCCGACGAGATTGTCGTAGTACTGGCTGATCTCGTCGCCCGCTTCGTAGCCGCCGTCCCAGCGGACTCCATAGCCCCCGGGTACCGTCATCGATTCGAGGCGACCAGGCGAAGGCAGGAATGCGCCCTCGGCTGGGTCTTCGGCATTGATACGGACCTCGATGGCGTGGCCGTGGAGCCTGACGTCGTCCTGCGTGAAGGGGAGCACGCCGCCCGCAGCCACGTGGAGCTGCAGGGCAACGAGGTCGAGGCCAGTCACCAGTTCGGTGACGGGGTGCTCCACCTGGAGGCGCGTGTTCATTTCGAGGTAGTGGAATTCGCCGTCCTCGTACAGAAACTCAACAGTTCCGGCGTTTGTGTAGTCGGAGCCAAGTGCGACCTTGACCGCCGCTTCGCCCATTGCGGTGGCGACATCGGCTGGGAGGTCATAAGCCGGTGCTTCCTCGATGAGCTTCTGGTGGCGACGCTGCGCCGAACAGTCTCGTTGACCGAGGTACACGGCATTGCCGTGGTTGTCGCACATCACCTGAATCTCGATGTGGCGAGGCTTCACGAGGTAACGCTCGACGTAGCACTCGTCGCGAGCGAAGTAGGCGAGTGCTTCACGTTGAGCTGATTCGAGTGCGTCGGCGGCCTCATCAGCACTCTTCACGACCTTCATGCCACGACCACCACCGCCGAAGGCGGCTTTGATCGCTATCGGATAGCCAAACTCTGCGCCGAAGGCGACAATCTCGTCTGGTCCCTTCAGGAACTGCGCAACACCGGGTACGCCGTGGACGCCGACTTTCTCGGCTGCTTCCCTCGCGCTGATCTTGTCGCCCATAACTTCGATGGCGGCCGGTGGCGGTCCGATGAATACGACGCCGCGGTCGGTGATTGCACGGGCGAAGTCGGCGTTCTCCGAAAAGAACCCGTAGCCCGGGTGAACTGCCTCGGCGCCGGAACGGTCGATGATGTCGAGTATCGCCTCGGTATTGAGGTACGACTCGGCCGCGGTTTGGCCGCCGAGGGCGTATGCCTCATCGGCGAGCCGTACATGCAGAGCATCTTTGTCGAGCTCCGAATAGACGGCAACAGTTTGGATACCGAGTTCTTGACAAGCCCGAATGACTCGGACGGCGATCTCGGCGCGATTGGCTATTAGTACCTTTGAAAACACCTCTTATGATTAGCCGAGATGAGCATCGAAACGGAACTTATTGGTCAACAAAGTTCGCGGTTCCGCCGAATTCGAGTTGTCGACGAGACCGGATCGACTAACCGAGACCTCATGAAAGAGGCGACGGCGGGAGCGACCGAAGGCGAAGTGCTGGTGGCTGGACATCAGACTGAAGGGCGCGGACGGCAGGGGAGAAGCTGGCTCGATGAGCCCGATAGCGCCCTTCTTGTCTCGTGGCTCTTGCGCCCGCGTCACTACGAGATCGGTCTTATTCCGCTGGTTACCGGCATGGCTGTGGTGGACGCCATGTCAGAGTTCGGCGCGTCGGTTGGCTTGAAATGGCCGAACGATGTGCTCGTGCCATCGCAAGGTGAGCGGAAGCTGGCGGGGATTCTCGCCGAAGCGGGCCAGTCTCGGGTTGGCGCAGCAGAACCGGCGCTGCACGTCGTGGTTGGGCTCGGGCTGAATTTAGCGTTCGACACCCCACCCGAGGCCGGTGACGTCGCCATCGATCTGGCATCGCTGGTGACTCGTGTCCCTCAGAAGATCGACCTGCTGCGCAAAATCCTTGGGCATGTCGAGGGCTATTTGCAGCAACTCGAGGCGGGGGATACCAGCGGTGTCCGTGCCGCGTATGTCGAACGATGCATCACGATTGGTCGTAAGGTGCGTTTCGTGACCCCGACTGGCGAGGTGACTGGCACTGCGACCACCATCGACGACTCCGGCGCCCTGACCATCAAAACCCCCACCGGCACGGTCGTGGTAAGTGCTGGTGACGCTCACCACCTGTAAATGTCACACGTATCCGATACCGGGAACGCTTCGCGTTCCTTCACCTTTCCTCGCCGGGGCTCGGAAACGTCCCGACTAAATGTCACACGTATCCGATACCTACAACAAAGCGCAACAGCCGGCGCTTAGTGAGCGAAGCGAACGGCCCGGGCCGACCAACGACCATCGTGGCGCGTCAGGTCGATTGAACGCTCGAAGAGCGTCATCAGCAGTTCGTTGCTGAGCGAGCTGGCCAGCGGCCCTTGAGCTACTACCTTGCCTTCGCGTAGCGCAAGCAGATGTGTGGCTGACGAGGGAATGTCTTCGACGTGATGGGTGACTAAAACGGTCGCTAGCTCTGGGTCAGCCGCCGCCAGAGCGTCGAGTGATTCGATAAGGTCTTCCCGCCCACCAAGGTCGAGCCCGGCGTTTGGTTCATCGAAGAGGAGCAGCGCCGGTGACGACACGAGCGCCCGAGCAAGCAACACTCGCTGTCGCTCTCCCGAGGAGAGCGAACCAAACCGTCGTGTCCCAAATCCGGTCAGTCCGAGATCGGCAAGAAGCTCGTCGGCCTGCTCCCGCTGCGCGCCGGTGTAGGTATGCCACCAGGGTTCCAGGGCTCCATTGAGACCGCACACAACCACATCGTTAGCGGTGAGGTCGAGCCGGAGTTGATCGGCGAGTGCGGCCGAGGCGGTGCCAATCAGTGCACGCAACGGACGAATATCGATGCGCCCGAGCCGCGAGCCGAGGATCGTGATCTCGCCTTCGCTTGGATGCGTGGCCAAGCCGGCCATGCGCATCAATGTGCTCTTGCCACATCCGTTTGGACCGAGCACGATCCAGTGCTCGCCAGCGGCAACTGACCATGTCACGTCGGACAGAATCGCTTTGCCGTCGCGGGCAAAACTCACTCCTGCCATTTCGAGACACGGTATTGCCGTCTGATCTTCTGCTCTCGGGGCGGCGCTCATCCTGCCAAGCTAGCCAGCCGTCTGGGCCGCAACACCCGCCATGTTCACCCGAACCGCTACGCTCTCGGGTCACCACTTCGTGGCCCTTGTATGACACTTGCCCTCGGATTCCTCTTTCTTCTTTTTCTGATTCTTGCCAACGCATTCAGCGTTGCGCTTGAGTTCGGTCTTGTCGCCGCCGACCGCGGAAAGCTGAAACGCAGCGCGGAAGAAGGTAAGTGGTCGGCGAAGGTCGCCATCGGCCTGTCCGAGCGACTGTCGTTTCACCTTTCCGGTGCTCAGCTCGTCATCACGATCACTTCGCTCGTTCTGGGTCGCATCTCAGGACCGCTCGCGGCGCAAGTACTCGACCCGGTGTTCGAGCCGCTGTTTGGAAGCCGGACAACAACGGTGTCCGTTGTGTTTGCGCTCATAGTTATGACCGTGTTTCAGATGGTCGCGGGAGAGTTGATCCCCAAGAACATTGCCATCGCCCATCCGCAAGGCACCGTGCAGGCTCTCGCTCCAACTGCCAGGGTCGTCAACGGCGCTCTCACACCGATCATTCTGCTCTTCAACGGCATCGCCAACATGTTGGTTCGTCGACTCGGCATAGAACCGCAAGAAGAACTGGCCTCGATCTCGACACTCGAAGAGATTGAGTATCTCATTCGATCCTCGGGTGAACATGGCGCGCTTGGGGCAGAAGCCACTGATCTGCTCACGAGAACTGTCAGGTTCGGCGACAAGACAGCCGCCGATGCGCTGACGCCGCGAGTTCATGTGAAGGCGCTTGCCTCGACCGCGACGGTGAGCGATCTCATCGCCTTAACCGAAGAGACCGGATTCACCCGGTTCCCGGTGTACGGCGAGCACCTCGACGACATTCTCGGCGTCGTCCGTATCCACCGCATATTTGAGTTGCCGTATTCGAAGCGCGGTGAGACTCCAGTGATCGACCTCATGCGAGAGCCGTTCGTGGTGCCAGAAAGCCGCGATCTTGTCGACATTCTTGAGGACTACCGAGCAACAGAGTCACAACTGCTGATCGTCGTCGACGAGCATGGCGGCACCGCTGGCGTACTGACGCTCGAAGATGTGCTCGAGGAAATCGTCGGAGAGATCGACGATGAGTTCGACGAGACCGAGGTCCTTACAAGCCGGAACATCCCCGGGGTGTACATTGTCGCCGGAACGCTCCACCATGATGAAGTCGAAGCTGAGTCCGGTTTTGTAACGCCCGAAGGTGAATACGAGACCATCGCCGGCTTCGTGCTCGAGCAGCTTGGTCGAATTCCAGTTGCCGGTGACAGCTTCGAGGTTGGGGACTGGCTTGTTGAGGTTGTCGAGATGGACAAGCTGCGAATTGCCTCGATCCAGCTCAGTGGGCGCGGAGTCAAAGCATGATCGCCATGATCACACAACCCGGTCCAATGTCGGCCTTCGCTGAGGTCGCGGCCGAATCCGGCACCTCGAACTCGGTCATCCTCTGGTCGATCCTCGCGGGCGTGGTACTCATCTTTCTCAACGGCTTCTTTGTGGCCTACGAGTTCGCGCTGCTGGCGGCGAAGCAATCAGCGTTCGTGTCTGCCGCGGAACAGGGTGATCGAAGGGCAAAAGTAGCAACCGAAGCAATGTCAGACTTGTCGATGCAGCTCGCCGGCGCCCAGCTTGGTATCACGATGGCTTCACTGGCGCTCGGTCACGTTGGTGAGCCAGCGGTAGCGAAGCTGCTCGAGAAAGCGCTTGGTCAAGTTCTTTCTGAGACCATGACCCACGCCGTTGGGCTGGCAATCGCGTTGAGCATCGTGGTCTTCCTGCACCTCGTCATCGGCGAGATGGTGCCTAAAAACATCGCCCTTGCTGCTCCTGACCGGACCACCCGAATGCTTGTGGTGCCGTATCGCTGGTACTTGCGGCTGTTCCGGCCATTCATCCGACTGATGAATGCGCTCGCGGCGGCGGGCTGCCGCGCCGTTGGGGTCGAGCCCCGAGACGAGATTGAAGCGAGCCATTCGGCCTCGGAACTTGCCGAGATCGTGACGCATTCGAGTCAGAGCGGGGCAATTGAAGCAGACAGCGCTGAGCTCTTAAGGGTCGCCATCAACTTTGCTGAACAACCGGTGTTGAGCGTGACTCGCCTGGTCGAAGACGTTAATGCGTTGCGACTCGGCTCGACGGCGATTCAGGCCGAACGAGTGGTCTACTCGACCGGCCAAACTCGAGTGCCGCTGCTCGCTGCTGCTGCAGGAAGTCGCCGTTACGTCGGCTACTTCCATGCGAAGGATCTCATCAGCCTCGATGCGTCGCAGCGGTCTTTGCCGCTTCCCGCTTCGTTGACTCGCCGCATGGTTGTAGTCAACCAGAAGCGCTCATTGGTCGAGGTGTTGCGGGTCATGCGTGGCTTGCACAGGCAAATGGCAGTTGTGGTCGACGACTCGGGAGACCCGATCGGAATTGCCTCGATCGAAGACGTCATCAGCGCGCTGGCCGTTGGCCCGCCGTCGATCGCTGTCTAGGCAATCCCCCATCCCGACTGACGAATTCATCCTCGATTCTCCACCGAGGCTAGCGAAGCGGCCGACCCGGAAGCCCAGTTTGGTTCTTTCGCCGACGGAGGAGGCGAATCGCAGTGCGCGTGGCACCTATCAGCGCGCACTCTAGGCTTGTGGGCTGTGTCAGATTCTGTTGCGCCAAAGAGATTGAGAGCGCTCGCCGTTTTCTTCGGTGTCGCGTCGCTATTTTCGATGGCGACGCCAGCGACCGCGCAGCAGACCCCTGGTCTTGAAGAGTCGCTCGAGCGCTTGGCGAATCTCGTGGCCGAATACGACGCCGCGGAGTCTGCCCTCTACGACATCGACCAGTCGATTGCCCTCGCTCAATACGAGGCCGACGCAATCCGAAATGATCGCGCTGAGGCAAACCAGCATGTAAGTGAGATCGCAATTCTCAGCTTCACCCGCGGCGATCTTGAGGGAAACCCCTTCGAAACCGAGAACCTCACTGACCTCATGCGAGGCCTGACCCTTGGCGATGCTGCGGTCGGCGACGCTCAGGATTCGCTCGACTCGTATCGAGCCGTCCTTGAAGACGCAGCACTGCTCGACCAGAAGCTCGAAACCAAGAAGGTCGAACAAGCCGCCGCGCTCGTGACCCTTGAGGCGAAACGAGTCGAGCTCGACGCCGAAGTGGCGAGGCTGCAAGAACTCGAGCGACAGCGGATAGCAGCCGAAAAGGCGGCAGAGGAAGCACGCCGAAAGGCGGCAGAGGAAGCACGCCGGGCGGCGGCCGAAGCATCAGGTGCGACTTCGGACAGCGGGAGTTCGTCTGACAACGATTCATCCGACACAGATTCATCCGACTCAGGTTCGTCCGGTGGCGACTCGTCTGGGGGCGGTGTATCCGCACCGATCTCGACTGGTACCACGCTCAAAACGTGTCCGATCGCGGGGTCGCACTCCTTTATCGACTCGTGGGGCTATGCCCGTTCGGGGGGACGCCGGCACAAGGGCGTCGACATGATGGCTGCCGTCGGTGTACCGATTGTGGCGCCAGTCAGCGGCTCTGTGAGCCACCGATCGAACAGCGTTGGCGGCCGTTCGTTTCACCTCAGCGGCAACGACGGTAACTACTACTACGGCACCCATATGTCGGGTTATGGCGCGTCTGGTTCGGTCAACGCAGGCGATGTCATCGGCTACGTAGGTGACGACGGCAACGCCCGCGGGATCCCGCACCTTCATTTCGAAGTGCATCCCGGTGGCGGGGGAGCGACCAACCCGTATCCGTACGTCGCCGCTGTCTGTTCGGGCGCCAGCTAACTGTTACACAGGCGCTCTCGTGTAGTCGGTCTGGCGTTGTTGACGGACGATGTCGTACTGTCGCAAGATGAATGTCCCGGGGAATTCTGTTCTGACGACGCTGCTCGTCGAACAAGGGCGTGAGGCAACGGTTCACTCGGTCGTGCCCCTTAGTGGTGGCGCCAGTCGTTTGACCTGTGCGGTGGAGGCTCGCCTTGCCGACGGGTCGCCTTGGAATCTCATTTTTCAGCAACATCTTGGTGAAGAGTGGCGCTGGCCCAACGGCCTAGCCGACGAGGCCAAGGTGAGCGATGCCGGTCGTCGAGCCGGAATGTCGGTGGCGCAAGTAGTGGCCACCAACACGTCTCCCGGTGGTGACGCAGTCGGCGGCACCTTCCAGCTTTGCGAGGCAGTAGCCGGCGAAACCATCGCTCGCCGAATCCTCCGCGACCCTGAGTTCGCCGAGGCGCGAGGTCGGCTGGCGTTTGACGCGGGAGTCGAGCTCGCCAAGCTTCACACCGTCGACGCCGCCACCTTGCCGTTCCTCGAGACAACCGACGAACTTGCTCGTTATCGTGAGGTTGTAGACGAGCTAGAGATTGTCAGCCCCGCATTCGAACTGGCTCTGCGGTGGCTTGAATTGCACCGGCCCGAGAATCCGCGTACAACCGTGGTCCACGGCGATTTCCGACTCGGAAATCTCATTGTCTCGCCCGAAGGCATCAGTGCCGTCATCGACTGGGAGCTCGCCCATGTCAGCGATCCTCATGAAGACCTGGCGTGGCTTTGCGTGAAAGCATGGCGTTTCGGTGGCGACCAGCCGGTTGCTGGTGTTGGCCAGTATGACGAGCTGATCGCCGGCTACGAGTCGGTCTCGGCGCACCGGGTCGATCGTGATGCGCTGTGGTGGTGGGAGATGCTCGGCACTGTGAAATGGGGAGTCATGTGTCGGACCCAGTTTGAGCGGCATCGAAGCGGCGAACACCGTTCGGTCGAGTTGCCAGCAATTGGACGACGCGTCGCGGAACAGGAATATGACCTGCTCGGCAAAATTGCAGGTCTCGGAGGTCGACCATGACTGCAGAGTTTCAACACCCATCGGCGAGCGAGCTCCTCGAGGCAGTGCGAGAGTTTCTACTCAACACAGTCGTTGGCGAAACCACAGGTGCGGTCAGCTTTCATGCCCGCGTTGCAGCAAACGCTCTCGCGATCGTCGAACGTGAGCTGGCCCTTGATGATCGTGAGATCGAGGCTCATCATCGAGTGGTTGCGTCGCTAGGAGCGACCGATACGATCGCGCTTGCGCGCCAGATTCGTGACGGAGGGCACGACCATGAACTCGCTCACGTTGCGGCTCAGCTGCTGCCGTTTGCCGAGGTGGTCGTCGATATCACCAACCCGCGATGGCCCAAATTTGCCGGCTGATCTTGATGCCAGCGGTTTGACGGCTATGCGCCGACCATGTGGTAGCCGCCATCAACGTGGATTATGCTGCCCGTTGTCTGGGGGAACCAGTCAGAGAGCAATGCGACGCAGGCTTTTGGCACGCCTTCTGAGTGGTTGACGTCCCAGCCAAGCGGCGCCTTGGCCACCCACTCTTCTTCGAATTTGGCGAAACCGGGGATTGACTTGGCGGCGATTGTTCGCATCGGCCCTGCAGCCACGAGGTTGCAACGAATCTGCTGGGGACCGAGCTCCCGTGCGAGGTAGCGGTTGAGTGACTCCATTGCGGCCTTGGCCATTCCCATCCAGTTATAGGCCGGCCACGCAACGGTGGCATCGAAGGTAAGTCCAACGAGTGCGCCACCATCAGCCATGAGCGGCGTTACGACATCGGCAAGGGATCGAAGCGAGTAAGCCGAGACCTGTACTGCCGTCGAGACATCGTCCCACGTCGCGCCGAAGAAGTCGTCGCCAAGGCAAGCCTCAGGGGCAAACCCGATGCTATGAAGCGCCCCGTCGACTCGGCCCCATTCTGATCGCAGCGTTTCGCGCACTGACGCGATGTGGTCTTGATTGCTGATATCGAGCTCAAGAACCTGCGGGGTGACGTCAAGTTTGCGGGCGGTTCGCTCGGTCAGGCGCATTGCCCGCCCGAAGCTAGTAAGGATGATCTCCGCGCCCTCAGCCTGCGCGAGTTTGGCAACGCCAAACGCAAGCGAGTCGTCGGTGAGCACACCGGTGATGAGCAGTTTCTTATCGTTAAGGATTCCCACGCCCCTCAGACTGGCATGAGAATCAGAACGTTACGACGATGTGTGCGAAATGATGTGCAGAGCGAAGTCACAGACAGATCGGCGACTACTGAGTTCAATGTTCGTCGCCGTTGCCGGTTACGCTCGCAAGTTCCAATCAACTGACCTCCATAGGGCCCCATGAGTGACGACAACACAACAGCGACCGTTGACGGCTGGACGCCTCCGGCCACGATGAGCCTGTTCGACACCCGACGGCAAGAGGTCGTTCCGTTTGAGCCGGGACAACTCGTGAAAATCTACGTCTGTGGCATCACGCCATACGACGCGACCCACATCGGTCACGCAGCCGTGTACCTGACCTACGACGTGCTGCAGCGCCGACTACGCGACATCGGCCACGACACTCGGGCTGTTCGCAACATCACCGATGTCGACGACAGCATCCTCGGCAAGGCAGCCGAACTCGGCGTGCACTACCTCGACCTGGCTGCAGCCGAGGTTGCCCGGTTTGAAAGCGATGTCGTGGCGCTTGAGATGCTCCCTTCGTGGAGTGAGCCACGAGCCACGTCTGCGATTCCCGAGATCCGCTCGATGATCGGCGCCTTGATGGACTCGGGTCACGCCTATCAGTCTGGCGGCGGCGTCTATTTCGATATCTCGACTAATCAATCGTTCGGCGCAATCTCGGGCTATGACCGGGCCACGATGCTTGAGTTCGCGGCACAGCGCGGTGGCAATCCTGAAGACCCGAACAAGCGTGATCCGCTCGACTTCATTCTTTGGCAGCCATCAGCTGCTGGCGAGCCCGAGTGGGAAACACTTTGGGGCCCTGGCCGGCCCGGCTGGCATATCGAATGCTCGGCGCTCGCTCAACGCGAACTCGGGAACACGGTCGATCTACACGGTGGTGGCAGCGATCTGATATTCCCTCACCACGAGTGTGAGGCGCTACAGACCGAGTCGATTACGGGTGAAACATTCGTGCGGCACTGGATGCACCAGGCAATGGTTCACATGGATGGCGAGAAGATGTCGAAGTCGCTAGGCAACCTTGTCTTCGTCAGCAACCTGCGCCAAACGTTCGATCCTCGGGCGATCCGGCTCGGCGTGATCGAGCATCATTACCGAGATCCTTGGGAGTGGGAAGCGACCATCATGGACCGCGCCGTGGCCCGTCTCGCTGGCTGGATCGCAACTGGTCCAGGCGATGGTGCGCTCGGCGACACAAGGGCAGCTCTCGATAACGACCTCGACACGCCGGGCGCGATCAACGCAATCGATGAGGCCGCGGCTCGAGGCGAAGGTGTTTCCACAGCTGCACTGTTGCTCGGCGTCGATACTTCGAGGCCTGTGGCTTCGGGGACAACTTGACCCGATTGAGGCTGCTCACGGGGCCTCCTTGTACCACCAGAACGTTTGTTGGTATCCTCATCGACCATGGCTGGCAGCGCACGAGTTGAAGCACACGCAATCGCTGAAGCACACTCAGCCGCTGAAGCACAACAGGGGACGGACTCTTTGACGCAAAGCACAGAACAACCGACCGTCACGCTTACAGCCAACGCCGCAGCACTCCCTGAGGGAATCGGCGACTGGAACAAGATTGCAATGACAATCGTGCGCCCGTTGTTTAAGTTCTTCTGGCGAATCGATATTCAGGGCATCGAGAACCTCCCGAAACAGGGCGGTGCGTTGCTGTGTCCAAACCACCTGTCAGTGTTCGACAGTTTTGTTCTTCCGGCCGCAGTCCCGCGCCAGATGACATTCGTTGGCAAAGCTGAATATCTCGACGACTGGAAAACACGGACGCTCTTTCCCAAGCTCGGCATGATTCCCATCGACCGACGCGGCGGCAAGCATGCCAACGCTGCTCTCGATGCGGCCCGCGCTGTGCTGCTCAGCGGCGGTGTCTTCGGCATCTATCCGGAAGGCACCCGCTCACGTTCGGGCAACCTGCATAAGGGCCACACAGGGGCCGCCCGCCTCGCGATCGAGACCGGTTCACCAGTTGTGCCGGTCGGCATTCTTGGCACCGTCGACATTCAGCCGCCGGATCAGCCAGTGCCAAACGTGTTCCGTCGGGCCACCATTAAATTCGGCACGCCGATCGACTCCCTGCGTTACCGATCCCGTATTGGCGACAGGGTCGTGTATCGAGAGCTCACTGACGAGCTGATGTTCGAAATTCAGGCCCTCACCGGTCAGATCTACGAAGATACCTACGCGAACAAGAAGTCGATCGTCGCTGAAACCGACGCGAAGATTGGTGCAAAACCTGTCGCGGTCGAGAAGTTCGAGCCAATGGAATCCACAATCGAACGACGGTCCTCGAGCGAAGCGATCAAGAGCCGTCCGCTCATTAATCTCGGTTAGCGGCGGCGTCTGCGTCGCTGCGCCCCTGGCTCAGCCACAATTCATACGCTGCCATTGGCCGTGGCCGTTACACTCTGGCCGTGAGCCAAATAGACGTACAACTCCCCGATGGATCCCTCCGCAGCCTTGACGACGGAGCAACCGTCGCCGATCTCGCTGCCGATATCGGCAAAAGGTTGGCGAAAGATGCGCTGATTGGCGTCGTTGACGGCCACGAGACCGACCTTGACACTGTGCTCAAGTCTGGAGCGGTAGTCGAGATAGTCACCCCTGACTCCGAACGGGGCTTGCACACCATTCGTCACTCAACCGCCCACGTACTTGCGCAGGCGGTGCTAGAGCTTTGGCCTGGCGCGACCTTCGCCATTGGTCCGCCAATCGAGAATGGGTTCTACTACGACTTCTCGCTGCCAGACGGGGGAACCTTTCACGAGGAAGACCTTGATCGCATCGACGCCAAAATGCGCGAGATCATCAGTGCGCGTCAGCCTTTCGTTCGCTCCGAACTTGCTCCGGCCGAGGCGCTTGAGCTCATGGCCGCCCACCGTTATAAGCGCGAGATCATCGAAGCAGTGAGCTCGGGCGAACGGGCCAGCGCCTCATCTGAACTCGCAGGCGAAGCGGGTGGCGAAGTCATTAGCTTCTACCGAAACACCGACGCGTTTGTCGACATGTGTATGGGCCCGCACGTCCCGCACACTGGGCACCTCGGACAGTTCAAATTGATGACTGTTGCGGGCGCATACTGGCGCGGCGACGAAAAGCAGCCGATGCTGCAGCGCATTTACGGCACCGCGTGGGCCGACAAGAAGCAACTCGCGGCTCACCTCAACCGTCTTGAAGAAGCAGCGAAGCGCGACCATCGCAAGCTGGCGAACGAACTCGACCTTTTGTCATTCCCGAGCGCACTCGGCGGCGGCCTCGCCGTCTGGCATCCAAAGGGTGGACTCGTTCGTAAGCAGATCGAAGACTATTCGCGTGACCGCCACGAAAAGGGCGGCTACGACTTCGTGTACACCCCGCACTTGGCGAACGCGCACCTCTTCGAAACCTCCGGCCACCTCGACTTCTATGCCGACGGCATGTACCCGCCGATGGAAATGGACAACGGAACCTACTACCCGAAGCCCATGAACTGTCCTATGCATACGCTGATCTACAGCTCGCAGCAGCGGTCATATCGCGACCTTCCGATTCGCCTCTTTGAGCTAGGAACCGTGTATCGCTATGAACGAGCAGGAACCCTCCATGGGCTCATGCGGATTCGTGGCTTCACTCAGGACGACTCCCACATCTTCTGCACCGAGGAACAGCTTGCCGACGAGATTGCATCGCTGCTCGACTTTGTACTGAGCGTGCTCAAGGCCTTCGGCTTCACCGATTTCAGCTTCAACCTCTCGACCAAGAACCCCGACAAGTTTGTTGGTTCCGACGAGATCTGGGACACCGCAACCGAGGCACTCCGCTCGGCCCTCGAGGTGCACAACTGCGAATACGGAATCAAAGAAGGCGACGCTGCCTTCTACGGCCCGAAGATCGACGTCGATGTGCGCGACGCGATCGGTCGCTCATGGCAACTCTCAACCATCCAGGCCGATTTCAACCTGCCAGAACGGTTTGGCCTTGAATACGTCGACAGCGATGGTGAACGCAAGCAGCCAATCATGTTGCACCGTGCATTGCTCGGCTCGATCGAGCGGTTCTTTGGAGTGCTCGTTGAACACTACGCCGGCAACTTTCCGGCCTGGTTGGCCCCGGTGCAGGTCACCGTCTTGCCCGTCGCCGATGAGCACGACGAGTACGCGGCCAGCGTTGTCGCGGCGTGCGAAGAAGCTGGTCTTCGGGTCGACGCGGTCGCCGCAACCGAACCGCTTGGCAAACGCATTCGCAATGCGAAGAAGCAGAAGACCCCATATGTCCTCGTTGTCGGCGGCGACGATGTCAGCAACCGAACCGTCGGCGTGAATCCGCGCGGCGGCGAGGTTGACCGCGACGTGCCGCTGTCAGCGTTCATCTCGCAGGTAGTCGAGCAGGTCGAAACAAAGGCATGACCGCTCTCGACCAGCTTTGGTCTGGTTGGAAACTCGCCAACTGGCCTTCGCGGGGAAGCGACGGCGTCGAACATGCCAATATCGACAGGGTCGATGGTCTCTCCCTTTTCGAGGGGATCGAGCAATCTGGTTACCCCGACGATGAGACCTACATCGTTTGGCGGGGTGAGCACAGCTTTGCGATCCTCAACATTTTCCCTTACACCAATGGGCATCTGATGGTATTGCCTCGTCAGGCAATGGCATCAGTGCTCGATTTGAGCCCAGAGCTGTATGCCGATCTGTGGGCAACAGTTCGACTGGCCACTATTGCCGTCACGAAGGCCTTCGGGCCGCACGGAATCAACATCGGGCTCAACGAAGGAACCGCAGGCGGGGGATCGGTGCCAGACCACTTACATGTGCACGTTGTGCCTCGCTGGAGTGCAGACACAAACTTCATGACCACGACGGCCAACGTGCGGGTGTTGCCGTCGACATTGAGTGACTCTTGGTTGAAGCTGCGTGAGGCGTGGCCAACCTGAGTACGGTGTGGCCGTGACTACCGAGGACACTGCGCCAACTGGCGATGCCGAAGACGAACACCGCATCGTCGAAGACGAATACCGCGACGCGTTGCCAGACGATCTGCAGCCGGCGCTCGCTGATCAAGAGGACTACCTCTTTCCGAACAACAATCGTCGACGGATCCCAGGGTTCATCTATCTCGCGATTACGGCTGCGCTTGTCGCCCTCTACGCGGTCCGCGGTGAAGGAGTTTTCGTCAATAAGGGCCTCCTGCTTGGCGCCGCCATTCTTGCGTTCTTTGGTGTATACAGCCTGGTCAGCGGTTCGAATCTTGCCGTGGACGAGCGCGATGCGCTCATCGCCTCGATCGACCACGTGGGGTTCCCCGTTGGCCATGCATCGGCGCAGATGGGCTGGAGGGGTTGGCTTAGCCGCCCGACTTGGCGCATCTTGATCTACTCAGCCGAGAACCCGCCGACGAAGCGTGGACTCGTTCGTGTCGACGGGGTTGACGGTCGGGTCATCGAGACGCTGATCGAAGACAACCCCGAGGACTGGTCAGATCTCGACGAGGAGTAGGCGTGTAGCTGGCGGGGTTTACGGCTGCTGGGCTTTCATCCACTCGACCTGCTTCTCGGCCGACCGCAGCAAGGTGATCATCGCCCGTACTAGTTCGCGTACCAGAGCGACCGTCTGAATTGACCCGCCTCCGGTGATGTCGGCGTTCCTCGCCCAGTCGTCGGCCGAGATCCCATCGAGCTGGTCTCCAAGAGCTTGCGCGTCGTCTGACAGCATTCCGACCGCGTTCTTGACTGTCATTAGCGGGCCATCAGACTTAAGACGGTCGCTGGCATCGAGGGCCTTGGCGTTGACGGTTGGGCTATTCGAGGTGATGACTCCATCGATAGCGGCTCTCAACACGGCCAACGTTCGAGCGGCGTTGTTTGCCACCGAACTTAGCGAGAATCCTTCTGGTCCCGGTGCATCAATAAGGGCGACGAGATCTTCGGTCAGCGTCGCCCCTGCGTGGACCTGGTCGAATCGGCGAGGCAGCGAACGGAGGGTCACGATCAGGTCGCGGGGCGAGAGGGAGTCATAGCGGTCAGTCATGGCGTAAGCGTAGTTGCTCAGACGACGTGACTACAGTGCAACTAATCCGTCGCCCCATCGGGCGCCGTTGTGCCAAGCGCCAGAATCGAGTCCGTACATGTTTGACGGCAGTTTCAGAACCAACTTTGACAAAGCCATGATGCCGGTAGGTCGCAACCTGCAGCGAGCCGGTGTGTCGCCAAACGTGGTAACCGCCGCTGGCGTCGCAATGGCTGCCGGTTGCGCAGTCGCTATTGGTGTAGGCAACTTCCCGCTCGCGGTGCTCCTTCTTCTTCTCACTGGTCTGCCAGACGCACTTGATGGCGCAGTCGCAAAGGCCGCAGGTGTCGCGGGGCCGAGAGGCGCATTCCTCGATTCCACCTCTGACCGCTTGAGCGACGGTCTCTTGTTCGCTGGCGCCGGTTGGTATCTTGCCGGAACCGACAATCCCCGCATGGCGATGTTGCCGTTTGCGCTCTACATTGCGGCCTCGCTGGTGTCGTACCAACGCGCAAAAGCCGAGTCACTCGGCTATGACGCTAAGGGCGGCATCATGGAACGAGCCGAGCGGTTCATCGTGCTCGGATTCGGCCTTTTGTTTAGCCCCTTGTTTGTCTACACCCTGTGGGTGATGCTCGTGCTCACGAGCATCACCGCGGGTATGCGCTTCGTCAAGGTGTGGAAGCAGGCGACAAACGACCAGGCCGACGGACCCCTCACTCGGGACGCAAGAACCAGGACCCGTCGTAGGCAGGCTCGGTCGAGCAGCGCTTTTCGTGAACGGGCTAAGGCGCGAGCCGAAGCCAGGCGTCGCTCTCGCCAGTAATCATCCATTGACGCCCCGGTTGATGTTGATGAGCGCCGACCATGCCGTCGCGAAACTGAACCCGCATGACTAAGGAACTCCGTCTTTATCGGATGGGAAGCACCCTCGCGGCCATGATTCCGTTGCGGATGTTGGTGTGGGCGGCCCAAGCGGGGGCCCGTGTTGCTGCGTTCGTCCGCCCCTCGCTGCTTCGTGGGCTGGCGCAGAATCTCGCTCGCGTGCAACCGGGCTCTGTCGACGCGCCTCTACTGCGCAACTCGCTGGCGAGCTACGGCCGTTATTGGGCCGAGACATTTCGTGTGCCTCGGCTCGACCCAGTTGCGCTTGACCGCGGGTTCTCCTTTGTCGGCCTCGAACGCATTGAAGATGTCAGGGCTGCAGGGCAAGGCCCGATCATCGTGTTGCCGCATATCGGGGGTTGGGAATGGGCGGCCGCCTGGCTTGGGCGTGTCGCCGGTATGCCAGTCACAGCGGTCGTCGAGCGACTCGAACCCGACGACTTGTTCGATTGGTTCGTTGAGCTCAGATCTTCGTACAACGTCAATGTCGTGCCCCTTGGCAGTGACGCCATCGGTGCGTTAACACGTGCGATTCGCGAACGACATGTGGTCTGCCTCGTGAGCGACCGAGATATTGCGGGCAACGGGTTACCGGTCTCGTTCTTCGGAGCGATCACCACAATGCCGATTGGGCCGGCGTTGTTGTCGATTCGCACTGGCTCGCCGCTTCTTCCTACTGCGGTCGTGTTTCGTGCCCATGATCGGCATTGCCAACTTGGGTACCCGCTCCTTGCGCCTGAGGTTGGGTCACTGCGAGAGCGAGCAGCAGCCCTCACCCAGGCGTACGCAACGGAACTTGAACGCCTGATTCGTGAGACGCCGGACCAATGGCATGTGCTGTCGCCGCTCTGGCCCGAGGATCCCGTCGCTGACCCAGTAGGTTCGTGACGTGCGAATTGGATTGGTGTGCCCCTACAGCGTTGCAGTGTGGGGCGGCGTGCAGCAGCAGGTCATCGGGCTGGCGCGAACACTGAGGGCCCAAGGGCATGCCGCCCAGGTTCTTGCGCCCTGCGATGGCATCCCGCCTGAATCTTGGATTACTCCGCTTGGAAACTCGATGCCGTATGTGCAGAACGGCTCTATCGCGCCGCTTGCTCCAGACCCGCCAGCCCAACTTCGGGCGCTCGGCGCCATCTGGGATGAACGCTTCGATGTGCTGCATCTCCATGAGCCGCTCGCTCCAGGAGCGACACTCACGACCTTGGTTGTCAAACCGGTCCCGTTGGTCGGGACATTCCATGCCAGCGGCGAGATCGCGGCCTACCGCTATATGAGGCCCCTTCTACGCCGACTCATCTCTCGTCTTGATGTGTCGGTTGCCGTGTCAGAAGAAGCGGCGAGCATGGTCAATCGTCACCTCAGCGGCCATTGCGACGTGTTGTACAACGGTGTCGAACTCGAGAGCTTTGAGAACGCAACCCCCGACCGTGAGTCTCAGCCCTCGGTGTTCTTCTTGGCCCGTCACGAACCTCGTAAGGGGCTCGCCACTCTGGTGGATGCGGCCAAGTACATGCCGGATGACGTGGTGTTTCGGATCGGGGGAGAGGGTCCGGAGACCGAGCGTCTCAAGGGACTCGTCAGAGACGATTCACGGTTCCACTTTCTTGGGCCGCTCACCGACTCCGAGAAGCGGTCCCTGCTGAAGGGGAGTGACGTCTTCTGCGTCCCTTCGCTTGGTGGTGAGAGTTTTGGGATTGTCCTTGTCGAAGGAATGGCCGCGGGCACCCCCGTTGTCGCGAGCGACATTCCCGCCTATCGCGCCGTAACTCGGGACGGCCAAGATGCCAGGCTCTTTGCCGCTGGCGACCCGAAGGCATTAGCTGAGGCCCTCAACTCTGTTCTTGAGGGTGGTGACGAGGTCAAGGCGACGGTGACCTCCGGTCGGAGGCGGGCAACCGACTTCTCGATGTCGTCGCTCGCAACCGCGTACCTCGCACACTACGAACACGCCGCTCGTTGATACACCTCATTCGGGTATCAACCGCCTAGCCTGCTCCAAGGACCGCGCGATCGGTCACCAGTTTCGAAGAGTCAGGAAGCCTGGCTGTTCAAAGGAAGGGACCAGAGTTGCCAACCGGCACCAGAAAGACCATTGCGCTCGCAGCGTTGCTCCTCGGGATCGGGCTCGCGATTCCACTCCTCGTAGTCTTCTTGTTGATTGGCGCCCCCTGGTGGCTGGCCCCGCTCGTTGGCTTCGGCGTAGGCCTCGGCGTCGTCATGATGCGGATCCGTCGTGCTGACCACTACGTGCTTTCGAAATTAGGTGGCACGCTTGCCAGCGAGGACGACATCCCTCGATTTGCCAACCTTCTCGAAGGTCTCTCTCTACGCGCCGGCCTGCCTGAGCCCGACGTGTATGTGATCGACGACCCGGCGTGTAACGCAGCTTCTGTGATGGTGGAAGACCGCAGTTCGGTTGTTGTCACCAAGGGTCTGCTTTCCACACTCAACCGGCTCGAGCTCGAGGCCGTCGCAGCTGAGTTACTCGTTCGACTCAAGTCGGGCGACGCCAAGGCAGCGACAATCGGCGCTGCGCTCTTCGGAATTCCACTCGTTGACACCCCTTTGGCCGGAGCGGCAAAGCCACTAGCTGCGTGGGCGATTGGTCGCTTAATCGCCCCCGACCGTGACATTCAGGCCGACATGGCCGCGGTGGCGTTAACTCGATACCCTCCTGGTCTACAGTCTGCCCTCACCCGAATTTCCCACGTGTCTGCTCTTCCTGCCCAGGCGACTGCTGGTTCGCAGCATCTCTGGCTCGTGACCGATCACACCGCCCGCACTGTTGTTCCTTTCTCGCCACTCGATTGGCGAATCGAAGTACTTACGGAGTTATAGAACTGATGTCGAAATTATCGAATACCGCTCGCTTGTTTCACTGCGCTTTCGCTTACGGCAGCCGCATGTTCTGGAGGTGACGAAGCGACGGTCGAAACGACGGTCGAAACGACAACTCCACCAACAACTGAGGCACCGGTCGAAACGACTGAGAAACCAGCGCCGTTTGTCGGCGGCGCTCCATTCACTGGCCTCGAAGCTGCCGACGGCGTCGATCTCAATCGCCCCGCCCTCGCAGTCAAGATCGACAATCATCCGGACGCCCGGCCCCAGAGTGGGCTTGATCAGGCCGACATGGTCATCGAGATGAGAGCCGAAGGCGTCACCCGCTTCTTGGCGGTGTTCCATAGCCAAAATCCATCGCCGATCGGTCCCGTTCGTTCGTCTCGAACGTCCGATTTCGACCTGCTCAAAGGCCTCAGCGAACCGCTCTACGCATCGTCGGGCGGCAATAACTATGTCGCCTCGGGGCTTCGCAGTCTGCCAATCACTGCGGTCACAGCCCTCACCGAGAAGCTGTACTTCCGTGACAACATCCACGCCGCCCCGCACAACCTGTACGCAAACTCTGAAGATCTCTTTGCTCTTGCCCCCGAAGGCGCCAAGACCCCAACGCCTTGGTTCGCCTACCGGGCTGAAGGCACTGACCTGCCAGACTCGGCAACCGCGATCACCGGGCCAGTAACGATTGCATTCCCCGGTGGCCCAATTGTCACACATACCTGGGACGCTGCGACCAGCGGTTGGCTTCGCACTCAAGATGGTCGTCCCCACACCACAATCGACGGCGATCAACTGTCGCCCGAGAATGTGGTGATCATGGAAACGGTCTATGTGCAGAGTCCGGCCGACGCGATCTCGCCCGAACTGGTCAGCGTTGGCAGCGGCAAACTCTACGTGCTCACCGACGGACATGTCATCGAAGGTCGCTGGGAGCGTGAGACAGCCGAGGTGCCGCCGACGCTCACTGACGATGACGGCGATCCGATCCTCCTCACTCCTGGGCGCACCTGGGTCCTCTACCCAGAAGACGCAGGAACCCTGCTGCCGCAGAGCTAGCGAGTCGCCGCCAATTGACGCGGCGTCAGAAAACAAAACAAAGTGGCCTGTGAGTCGATCAAGTGGCCTGGGGCATCCTTCTAGACTGCTGCTCATGACCGACAACACCACTTCTCAGCCCGCGAGCTCAATCCGCGTCAAGCGCGGCTTGGCCGAAATGTTCAAAGGCGGCGTCATCATGGACGTTGTCAACGCAGAGCAGGCCAAAATTGCCGAAGATGCGGGCGCCGTCGCCGTAATGGCGCTCGAGCGGGTCCCTGCCGATATTCGTCGTGATGGCGGGGTGTCTCGCATGTCCGACCCAGTGATGATCGAGGGCATCAAGGCCGTTACGACCATTCCGGTCATGGCAAAGGCTCGAATCGGGCACTTTGTCGAAGCCCAGATCCTGCAGGCGCTTGGCGTCGACTACATCGACGAGTCCGAGGTGTTGACCCCGGCCGACGAAACCCACCACATCGACAAATTTGCATTCGAAGTCCCCTTCGTGTGTGGTGCGACCAACCTTGGTGAGGCACTACGCCGCATCTCTGAGGGCGCATGCATGATCCGTTCGAAGGGCGAGGCTGGCACTGGCAACATTGTTGAAGCGGTTCGCCACCTGCGCAACATCACGGGTGATATCCGAAAGATCACCCAAGCCGATCAAGCAGAGCTTTTCGAATGGGCCAAGAAGCTCGGCGCTCCGTTGCCGCTCGTGCAAGAGATCGCGGAGACGGGCAAGCTCATGGTGCCAATGTTCTGCGCCGGCGGAATCGCAACTCCGGCCGATGCCGCGTTGGCCATGCAACTGGGTGCCGAGGCCGTGTTTGTCGGCTCGGGCATCTTTAAAAGCGACGATCCTGCCCCACGGGCACGCGCCATCGTCGAGGCGACCACAAACTTCAATGATGCCGACGTGCTGGCCCGTGTGAGCCGTGGACTCGGTGCGCCGATGACCGGGATCAACATGGACGAGATCGACGTCACCTTCGCTGACCGCGGGTGGTAGATAGACCACGCGTCGGGGTTCTGGCTCTCCAAGGGGCATTCGCGAAGCACATCGAAGTTCTGACCTCGCTTGGCGCTTTGGCGTCCGAGGTGAAGACGCCTGCTCATCTTGAGGCGGTTGATGCGCTTGTCATCCCTGGTGGCGAGTCGAGCACCATGTCGAAGTTGCTCGATCTGCAGGGATTACGAGAACCCCTTGAGGCGAGACTCCACGACGGTCTGCCCGCGTTTGGCACCTGCGCGGGAATGATCATGCTCGCGACCGAGATTCTTGATGGCAGGGCCGATCAGAAGGCGTTGGCTGCGATCGACATCAGCGTCCGCCGCAATGGCTACGGACGCCAGATCGATTCGTTCGAACACGCGGTCGACATCACTGGACTCGCTGGTGAGCCGTTCCAAGCGGTCTTCATCCGGGCCCCGATTGTGGAACGGGTCGGCGACGGTGTTGAGGTGCTCGGCGAAGTCGGCGGCGTTCCCGTCGTGCTCCGGCAGGGTCCCGTTTTCGTCACGTCGTTTCATCCTGAACTCACCAACGATCTTCGTCTACACGAGGCTTTTCTGCTACATCTGTAGACTTCACGAACAGACGCCACGAGCACGCGAGGTATTCCTAGAATGTCGGGCCACTCCAAATGGGCAACAATCAAGCACAAGAAGGGCGCTGCCGACGCGAAGCGAGGCAAGCTTTTCGCAAAGCTCATTAAGCAGGTCGAGGTGGCGGCTCGCACCGGTGGTGGCGACCCCGAGATGAATCCGAATCTGCGCACAATGTTCCAAAAGGCTCGAGACAATTCGGTGCCGATCGACACGATCGAGCGGGCTGTCAAGCGTGGCACGGGCGAACTAGAAGGCGTCAACTACGAGCCGATCACTTACGAGGGCTACGCCCCTGGCGGTGTGGCGCTCCTCATCGACACGCTGAGCGACAACCGCAACCGCAGTGGCGCCGAGATCCGTTCGTTGCTCTCGAAAAACGGTGGCTCACTCGCCGAGCCGGGCGCCGTGTCATGGCAGTTCAACCGCAAAGGGATCATCAAGGTCGCCCGTACGGTTGAAGAAGACGACCTGATGATGGCTGGTCTTGATGCCGGGCTCGAAGACATCGAAGACCATGGCGAGATATGGCAGGTCGTGTGCGAACCGACCGACCTTGACACGCTGCGGGAAGCTCTCGAGGCAGCAGGTATCGCCGTCAAAGAGTCAGACACGACCATGATGCCGACCAATACCGTGCCCGTCGACGACGTCTCGGTTGCCGGCTCAGCAATGCGACTGATCGACCTCCTCGACGACCAGGACGATGTGCAGGAGATCTACTCCAACATCGACCTCAGCGACGAGATTATCGAAAAACTGTCTGCCGACGACGAGTAGCCCGCTGGTTTGGCTCCAAAACGGCGGACCAGTTCGCTGATGATTCGGGTTTTTAGCAGAGTCCCCCCGTGACCGGGCATTCGGCCACAGCTGATGCAGTTGAACTCCGCTCGACCAGCCCGGCCGAGATGTTGTCTTCGGCCACCTGTTGATATGCGATGGCCGAGGCTGCCGCTGCGGAAGTGAACGCCGCTGACTGAGCGGGAACCATTGACTCGGCGAGTGCGGTCTTGAGGCCGTTGTACTCGGCGTTTGAGACGGTCGCTGCGGTCGTGTCGGAAGAGCCGAGGCTCAGCCCGACGATGCCAGCCACAGCTGCGGCGGCAATAGTTGCGCCGACGACTGGAGCGATCCAGCGGTTCGGCCTGGTGGCTGCCCTACGTCCGGTTGGAGAGAAGGTGCCAGTTTGCGGGATGTGATGTACTGCCATGCGAGTTCTCCTGTTCGATGCCGCTGCCCCGTTGGTCCGGTCTTGAGTTCTGCCTGACTTGGTAAGAACTCTTGAGGCAATACTCCGCCTCGCTCGGCAAACGGTCTGTACTGCCCATCACGAAGGCCGGAAGTTTTCGCCAAAACGGCGAACTGGTCCCGGTTCAACCCGCTCAGCGGGTTCCACCGGGACCAGTTCGGTAAAAGGGGCGAACGGATGTGGGTTTAGATGCCGCCGGCGACGCCGAGGAGACGGCTACGCGTGACAGATCGAACGCCACGACTCAGCGAAACCAACGCGATAGCCCATGCTCCCGCACCAACAATGAACGGCATCGCGCTGTATCCGAACAACATGCCGGTCGACTGGCTGTAGGCGACCATGATGAGCGGCAAGCTCACGAGGCCAGAAGCCTGCTGCGCCGCCGCAGTCGATTTCACCCTGGCCGAGAGCCGGAGCACGAGTGAGAGGCAGATGGCCAAGAATGGCGGCAGCACCCACAGAATCATGACCCACCACTGAGCGGTGGGGAAGAACCAGCCACCAACCTCGGGACCAACGGTGACATTGACGATCAGGGAGTACAGGCCGAATCCAACGATTGTCGTGACATAGCCGGGCACCAGGCTGGCGATCAGCTTGCCAATGTAGATCTCGCGAGCGGATGCAGGGGAGTGGGCCAAGAACTCGCCGGTGCCACGTTCTCGTTCGCCGACGATGGTTGCGGCGCCAACCGCTGTCGAGATCGTAAGGGGCACGATCACGGCGACCGGAGCGAAGAGAAATACGGCCAACGCGTACGCCGTCTGGCCTTGGGGCGTCTGTCCCCGCATCTGCTCTTGGGCAGCCGGGGGAAGCACCTCAAGCGTTTCGGAAACACGAGCAATCATCTCGACCGACCCGATCTGGGTGATCGTCATCAAGAGGATGCCGGGGATGATGACAAAGAAGAAGCTCCCAAGCAGAACCATGGGAAACCAGAAGTCCTTGGCTTGGACCAGCTGTTTCAGGTCAGTTCGGGCAACTGTCCACATTCGAGACCAATTCATAAAAGCATGTCCTTTCGGTTAACGAACGAGCTCGCCGGCGCGGGAGCGCCTGACGGGACGGCCGGAATCAGCAGGTGGCGGTGGAACATCACTGATGCCGTCGCCAGATTCTCGGCGGACGGCAAAGTAGAGGTCTTCCAACGTCGGGATGAAGGGGGTAACTGCAGTGATGCCAGCGCCCGCCTCGGCGAGTTCGACTACGAGCTGAGGAATTCGCTCGAGCGAGTCGAGTTCGATTGTGGCGGTGTCCCCGGTTCGTGTGTATTTGGCGACGAATGGCTCTTTCTCGAGACGATCGAGGATCGCGCCACGCTGCGCCGAAATGGTGGCGACGGGGGTCGGCCAGTATCGACTTGCTAGCTCGGCCGGCTGTCCCCAGACGAGGCTGGTGCCTTGCTGCATCACCACAACCTCGTCGGCGAGACCTTCGGCTTCCAGAAGAAGGTGAGTGCACATGAGCACGGTTCGGCCGTCGCCGGCCATCCCCCGAATGAGTTCGAGCACGGCGAGCGCCGACTCGGGATCGAGACCTGAAGTTGGTTCGTCGAGAAGCAAGAGGTCGGGATCGTGCATGATTGCTCGGGCCAACGCGAGCCTGGTTTTCATGCCGGTTGAGTAGCCACCGACCTGATGATCGAGTGCTTGGTCGATGCCGAACTGGGCTGCAGCTGAGCGGATGATCTGGTCGGCGCCAGACCCACGACCAATGCCATAGAGTTCAGCCGCGTAGCGCAGGTTGTCCCAACCGTTGAGACGGTCATACAGCGATGGCTTTGCCGTCACGACCCCGCATCGACGACGCACTTCTTCACCATCGGGCCCACCAGGATCGAGTCCAAAGGCGGACACCGTGCCGTTCTGTGGCTCCAATGCTCCGGTGATCATACGAATGGCTGTCGTCTTGCCGGCGCCGTTTGGTCCGAGCAGCACGGTTACAGAGCCCTTCGGGACCTCGATGGTCAGGTCGGACAGAGCTTTGACATCGCCAAACGAGCGGTCAACGTGTGAGACGTTGACCACGAGGTTTGCACGATTTCTTTTGGGGGAAGAGCGGAAGTCAGCCACAGTGGGCTATCGGCACGTTCGCCAAAAGATGAAGCGGCTCACGGCGATACTGAGGCCGAGGTAGGGTCGTGCGAATTGGTGACCCGATCCGCTAAGGTCGTACAGATGTTCGTACTAGGTATCGACCCGGGGTTGTCGCGATGCGGATTCGCGGTCCTCGAGCCAGGGCGTTCTGGTCGCAGCACCGCAAAGTGTCTTGGCGTACTACGAACCGACAAAGACCTGCCAACGCCCCAGCGGTTGGCCGAGTTGCAGCGTGAGCTCAACCTCCTGCTCGACGAATTCCGGCCTGCGGTCGTTTCGATCGAGCGGATATTCCTCCAGAACAACGTGCAATCGTTTCTTGGTGTCGCCCAGGCTGCTGGCCTAGTCCTGGCTGCCGCGGCCGAGCGCAAGCTCATCATCGCGGAGTATTCGCCAAACCAGATCAAGGCGGCTGTCGCCGGCGACGGCCGCGCCGACAAGCTGGCGATGCAGCGAATGGTGCAAACGCTGCTTGGTCTTTCTGCAATGCCTCAGCCGGCCGACGCCGCTGACGCCGCCGCAATCGCCTTGTGCTACCTGGCCCACAATCCCGTTGGCCGAATCACCGTAGGATCAGACCGATGATCGCATGGCTAGAAGGTCGAGTCATCGACTACCAACTGAGTGGATCGACGGCCGAACTCATCGTGGCAAATGGTGGTGTCGGGTACCGGGTCGTGGTCACCGGCGACGCGCTTCGCCACGCCAAGCTCAACGAGCTCATCACGCTGCACGTACACCACCATTTCTGGGAAGCCGACCAACGCCTATTCGGCTTTGCGAGCAAGGACGAGCGAATTGCCTTTGTCGGTCTGCTCGCAGCGCACAAGGTCGGCCCCGCGTTGGCCCTCGCAATCATCTCGACCTATCGCCCGACCGAGTTGGCCACCATCTTGTCGACCGATGATGTCGACGCGCTGTGTGCGGTTCCCGGCGTCGGCAAGAAGACGGCGCAGCGACTGCTCGTCGACCTGCGCTCGTCGCTTGTGCTGCCAGTAATCGAGGGCGACGGAGGGTCTGGACCGTCTGGGGCTGAGTCATCGGCCGCATCAGCGGCGTTGATCGATGTGCGTGAAGCGCTTGGCTCGCTCGGATATGGAACCGACGAGATTCGCCAAGCGGTGGCCGAGGTCGCGGCCGACGCCGACTCGGTCGACTCCGGTGAGTTGCTGAAGCGGGCTCTGCGCTCACTGGCGAAAGGCACCTAGTGGATCTTGCGGCTCTGGTGCACTTAAGAAACGTTGTGGAAGTGACTCGTCATGGCGCGTGACGAGTGGGTCGACCCCGCGCCATTGCCAGTCGAGAAACCCGGCGCCGTAGCCGACGAAGGCGGGCTGCGACCCCGTTCGCTCGACGAGTTTGTAGGCCAATCCGAGCTCAAAGAGCGACTCGGCATCATCCTCGACGCGGCACGCGCCCGATCGAAGGCCGCTGACCACCTTCTATTTGGCGGCCCTCCGGGTCTTGGTAAGACCACGCTCGCCAGCATCGTGGCCACCGAACTCGGCGCCAACCTGCATATCACCTCCGGCCCCGCAATAGAGCGAGCCGGTGACCTTGCGTCAATCCTCACCAAGCTTGAAGCCGGCGACGTGCTCTTCATCGATGAGATCCATCGACTGCCGCGCCCCGTCGAAGAGGTGCTCTATCCGGCGATGGAAGACCACCAGATCGACGTTCTGCTCGGAAAGGGGCCGGCGGCCCGCAGCATTCGGTTTGAGCTTGAGCCGTTCACATTGGTTGGCGCGACGACTCGGACTGGCCTTATTACAGGCCCCCTCCGCGACCGCTTCGGGTTCGCATTTCGACTCGAGTTCTACTCAGCCGACGACCTGACCACAATCGTGGAGCGGGCAGCCAGAATCATCGACGTCAACATCGACGACCAAGGCGCTCGAGAAATCGCTCGTCGCAGCCGCGGTACGCCCCGTATCGCCAACCGCCTCTTGCGCCGAGTCCGTGACTTTGCCGAAGTGCGCGGACACGGCGCCATCGATAAGGAAACGGCAGCCGACGGTCTCACCCTCTTTGGCATAGACGAACGCGGCCTCGACAAGGTCGACCGCACGTTGCTCGAGAACCTGTGCGTCAATTTCGGGGGACGCCCGGTTGGTCTCTCCACCCTTGCGATCAGCGTCGCAGAGCCAACCGAGACGGTCGAAGACGTGATCGAGCCGTTCCTCATTCAGCAAGGCCTCATCATGCGAACGCCTCGGGGACGCGTCGCTCTGCCGGCAGCGTGGCGCCACCTGGGGCTCAGCCCACCAGACCAGGTCGATTTCAACGGCAACGCGCCAGACTAGAGCGATGCTCGAAACCAGTTTCTTTGACTACGACCTGCCTGAGTCGGCGATCGCACAAACACCGGCGATGCCGCGAGACAGCGCAAAACTGCTCGTCGATAATGGTGGTGAGCGAGCTCCCGACCATCGCAGGGTAAGTGACCTGGTCGCACTGCTCGAACCAGGTGACACGCTCGTTGTCAACGACACGAAGGTTTTGCCGGCTCGGCTCCACCTTCGGAAACCAACTGGGGGACAGGTCGAGATCTTGCTTCTGGAGCCGACGGGCCGTCACCGAGAGTGGCAAGCGCTTGTCCGGCCGAGCAAGAAGGTCAAGCCAGGGACCGAACTGTTTCTTGACGATGCACCTGTGGCGAGAGTCGACGATGTGCTCGACGATGGTCGTCGCCTCGTCACGCTGTACGCCGACGATCTGCTTGAACGGATCGGCGAACTTCCCTTGCCGCCGTACATACACACGACCCTCGACGACCCCGACCGATACCAGACGGTGTATGCAAACGAGCCCGGCTCCGTTGCGGCGCCGACGGCAGGTCTACATCTCACGCCAGAACTGCTCGACGACCTCGAAGCGGCAGGCATCGCCATCGTGAAGGTAGAGCTCAGAGTGGGGCTAGGAACCTTCCGTCCCATCACGAGCGATTCGGTCGCTGAGCACACGATGCACACCGAGCGCTACCGGATCGAACCTGCAGCATGGCAACAGATCAAGGCCGCGAAGCGGGTGGTGGCTGTGGGTACAACCGTCGTTCGAACGCTCGAATCGGCGGCTGCGTTAGGCCAACTTGAGGGGCCAACCGATCTCTTCATTAGCCGGGGTTACGAGTTCGCGATTGTCGACCGGCTTCTGACAAATTTCCACGTGCCCAAGTCCTCCCTGCTTGTTCTCGTCGACGCCTTTCTCGGCTGTGATCGATGGAAGGCGCTTTATGCAGACGCGCTCGCCAATGATTATCGCATGCTGTCGTTTGGCGATGCGATGCTGCTCACAAGGGGAACGCTTCGTGTTCCGCCGCCTTTCCTTGCCGGGGGCTCGGAAACGCTGGGTAGATCGAGCAGCTAAACGGGAACGCCGGGAAGGACGCTGGCGTTCGGTAGCGTTGCGGGGTGCCACTTTCGATCAGTATTGACGCCGTAGACGGACCAGCACGAGCCGGGACGATCACGAACCATCGAGGTTCGATTCAGACGCCAGTGTTCATGCCAGTCGGCACGAGGGCTGCCGTTCGTACCCTCGATACTGATGATCTCGAACGGCTTGGGCCCCCCATCATTCTTGGCAACACCTACCACCTGATGGAGCGTCCGGGAGCCGATCTGATCGAGCAGATGGGTGGTCTGCACAAGTTCATGAGCTGGTCGGGGCATATGTTGACCGACTCGGGTGGCTTTCAAATCTTCTCGCTTGAACCCAAGATCACGGAAGAAGGCGCCACCTTCAAGTCGGTATACGACGGTTCGTTGGTGATGCTGTCTCCGGAGCGATCGGTGAAGGTGCAGGAGCAGTTAGGCGCTGATATTGCGATGGTCCTGGATGTGTGTCCGCCGTTGCCGTCGAGTCGTGAGACTCAGGTCGACGCCATGGATATCACCGAACGCTGGGCCCGTCGGTCGAAAGAGGCGCATAGCCGTAGTGACCAGGCCCAATTCGGCATTGTGCAGGGTGGCGTCGACGCGGAGCTTCGAGAACAATCGGCCAAGGCGATTACCGCAATCGGGTTCGACGGCTACGCCGTTGGCGGTCTCTCAGTCGGCGAATCGAGGCCAGACATGGTTGTCGCCCTCAAGGCTGCGACCGCACACCTACCTGTCGACAAGCCGCGCTACTTCATGGGAATCGGTGACCCGATCGGCCTTGTCGAAGCGGTCGCGCATGGCATCGACATGTTCGACTGTGTATTGCCAACAAGGCTTGCCCGGCACGGCACCGCGCTCACGAGCGAAGGTCGAATCAACCTGAAGAATGCCAAGTTCGCCACCGACGACCGGCCAATCGATCCAGGGTTCATGCACCCGCTGTCCGCCCGATACAGCAGGGCCTACATCCGTCATCTGCTGCAGGCTAAGGAAGTGACGGCCGGACGGATCATCACGCTGCACAACTTGGCCTGGCTGGCCAACCTCACCGCCCAGATGCGGGCCGCAATCGAGGCCGGTACTTTCCAAGAACTTCGGCAGTCAATTTGGCGGGTTTGGGCTCCAGATGAAGAGGCCCCGTCGAGTTAGCCGGTCCGTCGTTTCGAGTTGGGCTTCGTCGATCTAGTCGCAGTAAAAGGGGGAAGCACCGTTTTGCGATGGTTCCCGGCTAGCGTCGTCTGGCTGGAGGTTCGCCACAATGCCTGATGCGTTACCACTAATTCTGATCTACGGCGCAGTGCTCGCCGTCTTCTACTTCTTCATGTATCGGCCGCGTAAGCAGGCCCAACTCGCCGCGGATAATGCCCGCAACTCGCTAGAGGTTGGCGACGAAGTCGTGCTTGATGCCGGTATTCATGGTTTCATTTCGGCCGTCGATGAGCACACGGTCTGGCTCGAAGTAGCAGACAAGGTTGAGCTCAAGGTGGCGAAAAGTGCCATCGGCGCAAAGATAAACCCTCAAGACGACGACGATTCGAACGACTAGAGAACAATGCCAAGCAGTCACAAGTTCCGCGCACTTTTCATGGTGCTCCTCGCCGTTGGCGGCATGGTGTACACCCTCGTCGCCGGCAACCAGCCCTTCCTCGGTCTCGATTTGCAGGGTGGCGTGTCCGTCGTTCTCAAACCAAATACAGATGCTGACACCCAAACGCTCGAACAAACGCGTGACATCATCAAGCAGCGGGTTGACGGACTCGGCGTCGCTGAACCCGACGTTAAGGTCCAGGGTTCCAACATCGTTGTAGCGCTGCCTGGCGTCGAAGACCAGCAGCGTGTCCTCGCTCTTGTTGGCGAAACGGCCGAGCTTCGATTCCGTGCGGTGTACTTCAACTTTGGTGGCGGCACTGTTGATGAAGGTGCAGTTGACCTGCCCGAACCAATGCCAGAAGACCCAAACGCAACGGTTCCCGAAACGGTTACCACTGTCGTCACTGACACGACCGTTGCCGATGCCACTAGCGAAGAAGAGCAAGGACTCGGCGCCGGCGTTCGCGGCCGTCGCCAAACAACGACGACAACCTCCGCTGACACTTCGACCACGGAGACATCCACCACAGACAGCACTGTCGACGAAACCACAACCGACTCGACTGTCGAAGGCGAGCCCGCGGTCGACACCGGCGATGTGGCTCAACTTACGGCTGAAGAGGTCGCGGTCACCGAAGCATGCTTCGGGGACCCGCGAGTGCCAACTGATCCAGAGGCCGACGATGGCTCGGGCTTTGCGTTGGTGACCGATGATGACGGCAATTTCTACTGCGTAGGTCCAACACTGTTCACCGGTACCGCGCTTGAAACTGCGTCGTACTCCAACCCTTCTGGCCTTGAATGGCAGGTCGATCCCATCTTCAAAGATGGCGAAGCTGGCATCGGTCAGTTCAACGCGGCGGCGGCACTTTGCTTTGGTGGCAGCCCAAGTTGCCCAAGCGGTCAACTTGCAATGGTGCTTGACCACAATGTGCTATCTGCACCGACGATCCAGTCTGCGAGTTTTGTGCGCGATCGGATCCAGATCACCGGATCGTTCACTCAGGAAAGCGCTGAAGAGGTCGCGCTTAAGCTTCGCTATGGTGCGCTGCCGGTTGAGCTCACACCTCAAGACACTCGCACCGTGTCCGCCACCATCGGCGACGACGTGGCTCGATCTGGCATGATCGCTGGCATTGTCGGTCTGGTTCTCGTCTCTGCGTTCCTTCTTTTCTACTACCGGCTCGCCGGTCTGGTTGCGCTCGTCGGCCTGATCATGTCCGGCCTGATGCTTTGGACTGTTATCGCTTGGCTCGGTGAGACGCAGGGATTGGCGGTCACCCTCGCTGGTATTGTTGGTTTGATCGCGTCCATCGGAATGGCGGCAGACTCGAACATTGTCTATTTCGAGAACGTCAAGGATGCGGTGCGTTCTGGACGGCGAGTTCCCACGGCAATCGACCGTGCCTACCAGACCTCAATCAGCACCATCATCAAGGCCGACGTCGTGAGTCTCATAGCCGCTGCGTTGCTCTACTGGTTGACCGTTGGCGCGGTCCGCGGCTTCGCCACCTACCTTGGCATCGCGACCCTGCTTGATCTCCTCATCGCCACTACGTTCATGCGGCCCGCTCTTGTGTGGATTGCGGGACTTGATGCAGTGAAGAAGAATCCGCGATGGCTTGGCCTACGATCGATTGACACTGGTTCAGGAGCAACGTCATGAGCACTTTTGGTGACATCTACAACGGAAACTCCAGTATCGACTTCCGCCCAATCTGGAAGCGATCGCTCCCCGTCTCTGCGGCCCTTGCAGCCATCTCGGTAGTGCTTCTGCTTGTGCTTGGGCTCAATGCGAGCATCGACTTCAAGGGTGGCGGCATCTTCGAAGTTCCCGTGCCCGCTGGCACTCAGACCGAAGACGTTCGGTCCGCTGTTGGTCTACCCGGTTCGACGGTGCAGATCTCTGAAGCAGGCAATGGCATTGTGTATGCGACCGTGTCGGTCACAACCGAACAGCTTGCCGAGTCTGGCTCAGTGGTCACTTCCTTGTCCGAGTTCGCTGGGGTCAGCACTGACGAAGTGACCTCGTCGACAATCGGCCCTTCGTGGGGCGATCAGGTGACAAATAAGGCGCTTGAGGCGCTGCTCTTCTTCTTTATTGCCGTCGGTATCTACCTTGCGTGGACCCTTGAACCGCTCATGGCGGCCGGGGCTGTCTTCGCGGTGTTGCACGACATTGCTCTCACTGCTGGCATCTACGCACTGTTCCGGTTCGAGGTCAGTCCAGCGACCGTCATCGCGCTGTTGACGATCCTCGGCTACTCGCTCTATGACACGGTTGTTGTCTATGACAAGGTGCTCGAAAACGTTTCTGAGAACCCCGAGAACCTCAAGAGCTACTCTGACATCGTGAATAGTTCGATGAACCAGGTGATCGTGCGCTCGATCAATACGACAATTACAACAGTGCTACCCGTGGCATCAATGCTCATCGTCGGGTCAGTTCTGCTCGGTGGCGCAACGCTACGAGACTTTGCTCTGGCCCTCTTCGTTGGCTTGATCTTGGGAGCGTATTCGTCGATCTTCATCGCCGCTCCTATCATCGTGCATCTCCATGCATGGCACGACAAGCGCACCGGCGGCGACAGCACGGCGAAGAAGCCGAAGTCGAAACATCACGACTCGCTTAAAGATCAAGCGCGGCTGGTTCGGTAAGTCGTGCCCCTCGCGCATCGAGTCCTTCCCTGGCGTCGTGAACGTCAGCCGGTAGAACTCGAAATCGCGCCGCTCATCGAGCGATTCAAAGGATCGTCCGGCCAGGATCAGCGTGACCTTGTCGGCCGTGCGTATCGCATGGCGGCGCTTGCCCATGCGCCTCAACGACGAAAATCGGGCGAGCCCTACATTGTTCACCCGTTGGCCGTCGCCACCATCGTGGCCAATCTCGGGCTTGACGAAATCACTATCGCTGCCGCTCTCCTCCATGATGCAGTCGAAGACACTGGTGTCACGCTTGCCGACCTCGAGGCCGAGTTTGGGCCAGACGTTACCGCAATTGTCGATGGCGTAACGAAGCTCGACCGTTTGCGGTTCGATTCGATGGAGGCCCAGCAGGCGGCGACGTTCCGCAAGATGTTGGTCGCGATGTCGAAGGACATTCGGGTCCTCATCATCAAGCTCTGCGACCGACTGCACAACATGCGCACGCTCGGTGCGCTGCCTTCGGCCAAACAGGAACGGATTGCTCGAGAAACGCTCGATATTTATGCCCCGCTGGCAAACCGATTGGGCATGCAAGACATCAAGAGCCAGCTAGAAGACCTTTCGTTTGCTGCCTTGCATCCCAAGCGCTACGCCGCAATCGAAAATATGGTGGCGGTCCGAGCTCCCGAGCGCGATCTGTATCTCACTCAGGTCCTCGAAGATGTACGGGGCCGCCTCGCCGAGCTGCATATCGATGCCGACATCACTGGCCGCGA
>RCMY010000612.1_pt1 | contig 42283 bp, 36 predicted proteins | sample 2041341 | NCBI WGS metagenome assembly RCMY01 (sample SAMN09708234, study PRJNA481090) | Marine sediment metagenome, whole genome shotgun sequencing project. | reverse complement strand
AAAACACATAATGCAGGGGTATTTGATGCTTATACACCAGACATCCGTAAATATCGTACAACAGGTCTATTAACAGGACTTCCTGATGCATACGGACGTGGACGTATTATCGGTGATTACCGTCGTATCGCACTTTATGGTACAGACTACCTAGTAGAAGAAAAGAAAAAAGATCTTAATAAGATTACAACAATCAATGCAGAAACAATTCAACTTCGCGAAGAAGTTAACGAACAAATTCGTGCATTAGGTGCTATTAAATCAATGGCAGCTAAATATGGTTGTGACATCAGTGTTCCAGCTACAAATGCAAAAGAAGCAATCCAATGGACATACCTAGGATACTTAGCAGCTATCAAAGAAAATAACGGTGCAGCGATGTCATTAGGTCGTACATCAACATTCTTAGATATCTATATCGAACGTGATCTTGAAGCAGGTGTCATTACAGAAAAAGAAGCACAAATGTACATTGACCAATTCATCATGAAATTACGTTTAGCACGTCACTTACGTACACCAGAATATGATGATTTATTTGCTGGAGACCCAACATGGGTTACAGAATCAATCGGTGGTATGGGCAAAGATGGCCGTACATTAGTAACAAAGAACTCATTCCGTTACTTACACACACTAACAAACTTAGGACCAGCACCAGAACCAAACATGACAGTTCTATGGTCAGATGAATTACCAATCGGTTTCAAACGTTACTGTGCTAAGATGTCAATCGAAACAGGAGCAATCCAATACGAAAACGACGACATCATGCGTCCACAATTTGGTGATGACTACGGTATCGCATGTTGTGTATCCGCAATGGAAATCGGTAAACAAATGCAATACTTCGGAGCACGTACAAACTTAGCTAAAGCTCTTCTTTACTCAATCAACGGTGGTGTTGACGAAGTTAAGGGAATTAAAGTTATTGATAACGTTCCAGTAATGGATGATGAAGTATTAGATTACGAAAAAGTTATTAAAGTATATGATGAAGTAATTCGTGAAGTTGCACGTGTATATGTTGATACAATGAACATTATCCACTACATGCACGATAAATATGCTTACGAAAAGAGCCAAATGGCATTACACGATACAAACGTACAACGTTTAATGGCATTCGGTATTGCAGGTCTATCAGTTGCAGCTGACTCATTATCAGCAATTAAATATGCAAAAGTTAAACCAATCCGTAACGAACAAGGAATCGCAATTGATTTCGAAATCGAAGGCGACTATCCAAAATATGGTAATGATGATGACCGTGTTGACAGCATTGCTGTTGAGTTAGTAGAACGCTTCTCAAGTTACCTCAAAGAACATCCAATTATCCGTAATGCAAAACACACACTTTCAATTCTTACAATTACATCAAATGTTGTTTATGGTAAGAAAACAGGATCAACACCTGACGGACGTCATGCTGGAGAACCATTCGCACCAGGTGCTAACCCAATGCACGGTCGCGATAGCTCAGGAGCTCTTGCATCATTAAACTCAGTTGCTAAGATTCCTTACAACGAAGTATGTGAAGATGGTGTTTCAAACACATTCTCAATCGTTCCTCAAGTACTTGGTAAGAGTGAAGATGAACGAATCAACAACCTTGTTGGTGTAATGAATGGTTACTTTAACCAAAAAGCTCACCACTTGAACGTTAACGTACTTAACCGTGAATTATTACAAGATGCTATGAAAAATCCAGAGAAATACCCACAACTTACAATCCGTGTTTCAGGTTATGCTGTAAACTTCAACCGTCTATCGACAGAGCAACAAGAAGAAGTTATCAGCCGTACCTTCCATGAAACAATCTAAAGTAGGTTATATTCGTAAATTTGAAACAATGGGAATGGTGGACGGTCCAGGGATAAGAACAATTGCGTTCTTATCGGGCTGTCCCCTTCGTTGTCTTTTCTGTCACAACCCAGATATGTGGCGAACAGACCCAGGAGACGCTATTACAGTTGATGAGTTAGTCGATAAACTTAAACGTTACAAACCTTACTACGGTGAAGAGGGTGGTGTAACCTTCTGTGGTGGTGAACCATTAAACCAACCAGAGTTTCTTTACGAAGCGATGAAAGCATGTAAGGCTGAAGGTATTACTACTTGTCTTGATACATCAGGATTTGGTAGAGTCGATACTTTCGATGACATCTTAAGCGTAACAGACACTATTTTGTATGATATTAAAGGTTTAGAAGAAAAGAAATACCGTGAAATGACAGGTGCTCCTATGCGAGTAACACAACAATTCTTAGAAAAAGCTCAAGAACACAATGTTCCTATTTGGATAAGAGTTGTTATTGTTCCAGGATTCCATGATACCTATAAGTATATGGATGAACTTGCAGATTATATTGCACCACTAAATAACATTGACCGTATTGAATTACTTCCATACCATACAATGGGTGTTAATAAGTATGAAACAATCGGCAAAGAATATCCTCTTGAAGGCGTTCCTGCTATGAATAAAGATACAGCTATGGAGTTACAACAATATCTTATTGATAAAGTTGAAACACTTAGAAGTCAAAATTAGTGATAAGATGCATGACACAAGTTGTGCATCTTTTTTAGTTGCGAAAAGCACGTTTGGGGTTCTAGGAAGAGCATGAAACATTTACTATAATATAAATAGGAGGTAACATAATGAAAACAAGCGAAAAAATAATTAAAGCAAGACAAGAGGAAAACTTAACTCAGGATCAGTTAGCCGAGAGTTTAGGTGTGTCACGCCAAACAATATCAAAATGGGAACTCGATATCAGCCTTCCAGAATCAGCAAGACTGAATGATCTCTCGAAAGTGTTGAAGGTGAGTGTTGATTATCTTCTAGACGACACACTTGATAATGATGCACCAACCATTCCAATGAAGAAGAAAAGCGGATCAATACAACCAGATTGGTCAAAACTATATCCTGTCATTGCAGAGTATAAAGAAGTTGTAGATGTCGAGAAGTATGCGATTCAAATGGAGGACATATTCCAAGACTTGATGAATACCTACTCGTATTCAAGAGAAGACGCTATGTTGGTAGCAAAAGAAATACTAGCATCTACATATTTTCACTGAGAAAATAGATGAGATACAAAAACATCATTTGGAACTTTGTGAAAATTTCAGTAGATTTAAAAAGCATAAATAATTATTCATATAATCCTTAACAATTATAACAAGAACACAAAAAAACTGATTAGTGTCATATTCTAATCGTCTCATGACAAACACGATAATGAAATCACAAAGTCGATTATACTTAAAATAGAATAAATGTATTATGCATTCCACGCATATGTTAAGAATAAGTGTATTTTGTAACAGTATTCTTACATATTCCTGAAATGACATACATATAGGAGGGTATATGAGGACAAAGAAAGTTTTATTATCGTTACTGTTATTCGTAACGACGTTAGTTCCAATCAGTGCAATGAATAAAGCAGATGATTATGGAAACAAGGATGTCGATGTAGTAGTAACTAAAAAACAAGTCTCAGAAGAAAGAATGACGCTTGAATTACAATTTAAGCCGAAGTCTGAGAAAGTAGAGTTAAAAGAAATAATTCTACCGACATCAAATCGCGATACATTATCACAAACCAAAACAGTGGTTTATGATGTATATGAGAATGGAGATTACGAATTTAATGTGGAGTACGAAGTTCGTAATGAATCCAAACTTGAAGCAATCTCAGAAAATGAAGCATCTCCAGTAGAGGATGAAGGAGATGTAGAAGAAGAACCTGAGATACAGTCTCCTTTAGAAGAAATTACAGAAGAAGTAGCAAATGAATCTGTAATTCAAGATGAGAAAAAGGAAATTAAGCTTGAGAATCTTAAGTTTTCAGTGAGTGTAAAAGAGTTAAAAGAAAATGAGAAACAACTCGAAAGCATTGCACAGAAAGAAGAAGCAAAAGATAATCAAGAAATCAATAGCTTAAATGATGAAGAAGGATCTTCAGAAGAAACATTAGTAGACCAAACACCTCTAGCAGGACCACAACGAAGTGGTGCAATGGTTGGTAATGATTATGTATTAACTGATGGATTTTTGACAATTAAAATTATGGGATACAATCCTACTACCGGTATGGTAGTTCGTACACAAGATTATGATGTAGAGATATCTGCTGACTTCGAAGGAAATCAGACTGATAAGAAGACACTTGAGATTACTTTAGCAGAAGGTCTCGCTTTTAAAAATTTTGAGGTTATAGGAACGCCAATTAAAGGGAATGGGGAACTTGCAATGGATGAGTCCTATTCAAATTTGTTTGATTTATCCACATCTCCACTAAATAATCCAGTAACTAGGAAGAATCAGGGAACACTTAAATACGCAATCAAAGAGGGAACGACTAAGGTGCTTCTTTCAAAGACAAAAATAGTAGTAGATGATTCTCTATATACTTCACCAAAAACTATTTCAGATGCACTCTCTGCAAGTATAAAAATTGGAGACTCTGTTATCAATGAAATCATAGAGTCCATACCTGTTTATGGGCCCTGGAATTCAAATTTTAGACAATCATCTGTAAAAGAAATGCTTGTAGTAGAAGGAGAATCAGATGCCCTTCATTTTGGGGAAAACATTATGCACTTAGATAGTTCCCCAATCTTTACAAAACAAGCTATATACACCTACCACTATCCTCTAGGAGCAAAGCTATCGCGAGTAGAATTTTTGCCCAATTCTGTAGGTGATCAAATGGTGGTTAAGAGTATTGAAGATGATCCACTGAATGGTGTTGTGAGGATAATCACAGAAAATGAATTCCGATTGAGTATGCGTGCTAGTCTTCAAATCTACCTCGATATTTCAGAGCTTCCAGTTGGAGATAATCTTGTGACTGGGAAAAATAATTCGATAGAGTTGCTTACATATGACGGTAGCCGTATAGTCGTCGAATCCCAATTTGATAGAAACATTAAAGTTATTCGATTAAGTGATTTAACAAATAAGTTAATTCATCAAGATCTAAATAGTAATTCTAAATTTTCGCCAACTACTGAAGATAATGAAATGGGACTATATGCAGGGCTTAAAATTCACAATGACGGTGTAAATGTTAAGACAAATCAACATATAAAGTATTCTGCAACATCCGGATTTGAAGCTTACACATTGCAAATAGGGTTACCATATGATATTGCAATAACAAAGCCAATAAAATATAGGACCAATCTGGATTCAATACAAAAAACAGTGCCGATTAGTTCAATAATTCCAAATAATCTTTCAATAACTAGTAGCAGTCTTGTAGAGTCAAGTACATTATTGGCGGATAATGAGTATTTTACTGAATTTATCATAGAATATGGAGATGTTGAGAAAAATATAGTTCTTAGTGATCGGGGTGTTAATTTAGCATCTACCTCCGGTTTAATAGGAAAGTTAAGCAATGGAGTTTTGGCTGCTGATTTAATCATCGAAACATATTCGGAAGATAAATATGGTTTTATTGATGCAGACTCAGTTGTAACCACTGTTAAAAAATTAGAAAGAGGTAATGATAGGCTATCAACTATTCAATATAATACTAGTCTCACCAATATTTTTGCTGGAGAAAGAAATAGACAAACTCTTTCGTTTAATGTACCTGCATATTTTTATCCAAATAATATGACCACAACACATAATGAAAATTTCATTATTTATCATATCCTTCCTACTGGTTTCGACATTGATTTAGAAACATTTAAACTATCTATGAATAGGTCAGGATCTTTTGTTGATTCATCAAATTTCGATGTTTCTAAATATACACTTAATTCTACAGGTCAGAAAATAGTAAAAATTGAAATTAATGAGACTTTATCTCTCATGTACCAAAAGGATGGTGTGACTACTACAGGTCATAATGGTAGATTGACATTTGACTATATCGTGAATGCGAATCAAAAAGGTCAAATTAATACCAAAGGACTTATTTTTACCGCTTCGAAAGATAAAAACATTTTAGTTAGTACAGGTGGGGCACGTGATACCACTGACCTTGACTTAGATAATGATGGTACAGTAGGAAGATATGTTGGAACGGGTAATGATAAATTTGTATCAATCATCAGAAAAAATCAACTAACAATCGACTCCTATATCAAACCAGAGGGTGGCGAGAAACAACCTGCATTTACTCCTGGAAAAGATCAAACAGCAGTTGGATTTACTCCAGGTACAATCGCTGAATATACGATTGAAATGGAAAACAACCTCGATGGTAGAAATGTTGAGGAAGTTCAAGCGTTTATTCCAGTACCTAAAGAAGGTTATGACTTTGGAACACACTTTCAATCCAGTGCTTTTGCATGGAATATGAAACTTGCGGGCCAACCGACTCTTCAAATATTTGATAAAGACGGTAATGATATTACGGCTGCAAAGCAATCAGAATATGAAATTACGTACTCAAGTGATGCAAGTAATGAGACTAATTATGTAGGTGCAACTTATAACTCAAGTTATAATGATCAGGCAACGATGATTCGTGTCTTTAATAATAGTAACAATATGGTGCCTGGCGAGAAATTCGTACTATCCTTGAAATATCAAGTCGATGAAGTAGCAGGAGCGCCAGGAATCGAGGCGAAGCTAGGTAAAGTTAATGACTTTATGCCGTATTATTACTACGATGCTGGTAATGCTGGCTGGGATTCAGGAACACGCGTAGGGACACGATTAGAAATCGGTCAAATTAGTGGGACAGTGTTCTTGGATAAGGATTATAATGGAGTTTTTGATAACAGTGACGAACCAGTTGCAAATAAGACAGTGACTTTATATAAATGGGGAGGAAGCACTCCACTTTACACAACAACTACTGATGCAACGGGTAATTATCATTTTGAAGGACTTCCAACTGGAAATTTCTTTGTTAATTTTAACGATGTAACTTCGACTGGATTTGAGTTTACAAAAATGAGACAAGGCAGTGATGCATCGATATACTCTCATGCACAGCACAATGGAGCAAATCGAGGTAAAACTGGTGCACTTGACTCAACGAAGAAGACATCGGAAAGTATTTCTGCAGGAATTGTAGCGTATGATAAGACGCAATTATCTGTAGATATTACGAAAAATAGTACAAGTATTCTCATGGAGCGAGGAGAGTTATTAGCTCATACAATTTCTCCAGATACTTTCGACTATGTGAAGTCAAAGAATGTATGGACTTCTGCAGATCCTACCATTGCAGCAGTATCCAACGCAGGATACGTAACAGCAATGGGTGTTGGAACAACAACAATAACAGTACAAATTGAAGATATGTATGGTAATACAGCAAGTGATACTATTACAGTAACAATTATGCCGAATACCAAACCAGAACTTGAACTCAGTGTAAGTAGTGTTGACATTGAAGTTAAGACAACAGGGTTTGTTGCGAAAGATTATATTTTGAAAGCAGAAGATAGCGAAGATGTAGGTTTAGGAATTGATGATGTCGTCATAACCATGCCATCATCAGCTGATTTTGATACTGTTGGAACATTTGTAATTAAATATGAATTAACAGATAGTGATGGCAATAAGGTTGAAAAGAATCTTGTCGTAAATGTCGTTGATACAACAGTTCCAGTCATCACAGCAGATGATGTCACTTTAGAAGTTCAAAAAGATGTCGCAAACCAAAAGACAATTGCAGAAATCTTAGGACTCGCGAATATTACCGTGACTGACAACTATGATGAAAACATGGGCTATACGCATACTGGTACAGATTTAATTAATCAAGGACTCCTTGGAACCTATACTGTGACACTGAATGCCAAAGATAGTTCAAACAACAGTGCTGTAGCAGTAAGTTTTGATGTAATCATTGAAGATACAACAGCACCAGTGATCACAGCAGATGATGTCACTTTAGAAGTTCAAAAAGATGTCGCAAACCAAAAGACAATTGCAGAAATCTTAGGACTCGCAAATATTACAGTTACTGATAACTATGATGTGAGTGTTAACTATTCACATAGTGGTACAGATTTAATTAATCAAGGATTACTTGGAACGTATCCTGTGACACTGAATGCCAAAGACAGTTCAAACAACGCTGCTGTAACAGTAAGCTTTAATGTTATCGTCAAGGATACAATAGCTCCAGTAATTACAGCAACCGATGTCACCCTAGAAGTTCAAAAAGATGTCGCAAACCAAAAGACAATTGCAGAAATCTTAGGACTCGCAAATATTACAGTTACCGATAACTATGATAATGGTTTAGCTTATACGCATAGTGGTACAAATTTAATTAATCAAGGCATCCTTGGAACCTATACTGTGACAGTGAATACCAAAGACAGTTCAAACAATGATGCTGTAGCAGTAAGCTTTGATGTAATCATCAAAGATTCTACAGCACCAGTCATCACAGCTAGTGATGTGACACTAGAAGTTCAAAAAGATGTCGCAAACCAAAAGACAATTGCAGAAATCTTAGGACTCGCAAATATTACCGTGACGGACAACTATGATGAAAACATGGTCTATACTCATAGTGGAACAGATTTAATTAAGCAAGATGTCGTAATACTGTGACATTGAACGCAGTTGACGTAGCGGGCAACAGTGCTGTAGCAGTAAGCTTTGATGTAATCATTGAAGATACAACAGCACCAGTCATCACAGCAGAAGATGTAACATTAGAAGTTACACAAAATAGAGATGAGTTCTTAAGTAATGAACAAATACTAGCACTTGCAAACGCTAACGTGTTAGATAATTACGACACTGATCTAGTAGTTGATGCAACAGGATTTGATTTACTTGATCAAGGGTTAACAGGTGAAACAACAATTACACTGAATGCAGTTGATAACTCAGGAAATATAGCAAGTACGATTACATTTACAGTGAAAGTTGTAGATACAACAGCACCAGTTCTAGATTCTGAACATAGCGAGCTAACAATTAACATTAATAAGCCATTAAACGAAGAAGAATTCATCACACTACTAGGAATTAGTGTATCTGATAATGCACAAGGAGAAATCCTTGTAACAAGCGATTTTACTACAGTAGTAAATCAGAAGAATCCACGTGGTGAGTATAATGTAACAATTTCAGCAACAGATGTATCAGGATTAACAAGCACAAAAGAGATTAAAGTTACAATGTTTGATGATGAGAGTCCAAGTATTGAGAGTGGTGAAGAGTATACATTTGTAGTAGGTTCATCCTTTGACTTTGAATATTTCTTAGGAATGATTGGATTTACAACGAAAGATAACTCAGATACTGAATTATATCCATTAACAATTACATCAAACTTTGATAAAGTAGATTTAGAAACAATTGGAAGCTATACATTAGTAATCCAAGTAAGTGATGTAAGTGGAAATATTAGTAAAAAAGAAATTAGTATCAACGTTATTCGTGAAGCAAGTTATCACTTAACAGGAAATAAAGTCATTATTGATATTAGTGAACTCAGTGAAATAGTAGCGAAAGAAGATTTAGAAGAATTCCTCATCGAGAAGATGGAAGCAAAAGCATGGAAAGATGATGCAATTGAAGGAATTACAAGTCTACCAATCTTTATTAAAAACTATGAAGCGCTGCTAGAGTTCTTAAATAGAGAAGACTTAGTGAAAGGCGATACCTTTGGAGTAGTTTTAACAACGACAAATCCAATGGGTAGATCCATGTTTGGTTCTGAAACAACAGTTCAAATTGAAATTGGAGACAGTCTAATCAAGCCAGGAGTAGACCCTGAAGAAAAACCAGGAGTCGACATTGAAGGCCCAGAACTACCAGCGACAGGTTACAAAATGAATAATACATTCATGATAATGAGTGTTACAGCAATACTGGTAGGATTAGTATTCCTAATTGTGAATAAGCGTCGTAAAGAACAAGCGTAGGACATAGAAGAAAGAGTGAAGCAGTGCTTCACTCTTCGTTTAAGGAGGGGAAAATGGATCCGATTTTACTTGTAGAAGATGATGAATCATATGGAACAAGCATTAAAAAAATACTGAAAGATGAAGGTTTTGAAGTGTTGTTTGTAACCAAAACCTCTGAAGCAATATCGATTATGTCACAAAGAAAGCTATCACTAGTGATATCAGACTTATATATTGATAATATTGATGGTATTCAGTTGGCATCGATCGCTAAGAGTATTCAACCCAGTATAAATTTTATGATACTAACTGGATTACCAAGTCAAGCCAATGAGTACCGCGCCTTGACAGAGAACGTAGACTTGTTTTTGGAGAAAAAGAAACCAAGTAGAGTAATAACAGAGTACGTAAAGAAGTTATCTTCTCTAACAAATAATGAGTCTAATTTCGTAGGCGGGCAAGTCATTGTGTCAAAAAGAGAGAATCTAGTCATTGATTGTGATAATAATATCGTTAAGAGAAATGGTGAAATTGTCTCATTAACACAGACTGAATATACAATCTTGCGATTATTACTTGAAAGAAAAAACGAACTCATTACACGAGCAGAATTGATCAAAACGATATGGGGAGACGAGCAAATTAACGAACGAACAGTAGATGTTCATATTAAAAATATTCGTGAAAAAACCCGAACCTTCTCAATAGTTTCTGTTCATGGTAAAGGATATCGATGGAGTGAATAGTTAGAAAGAGCTCTTGCAATTTTGCAAGAGCTCTTTTCAATGGGAATCTTAATCGGTATGTATTTTTTTACTTAATAGGTCTTTAACTTCTTTTTGTTGCCTATTAGCTACTACAATTAATACAATATAAATCAAAAATGGTAGGAACATTAGCGCAGCAACAAAAGTTGCGAAATATTGATAGTTTGTAATGTTGAACTCTACTGAATTCACGGTTTGATGCTCTAAATTGAACACTAAAGATTTTGAGGTAGTAACGTTTACAGAGATAGAAGTTTCTTTTGCGGTGGAGAAAGTAACCTCCCAGAACTGATTTCTAACATTGGTAACTATTGCTGATGTAATAGGAATAGATTGGTTTGTATCAAGGTCCCAAGCATATGCATTAGATTTTGCAATGAGTGAGTCAATAGACAAATCATGTGGGTCCTCTCCAATGAGTATTCTAAAATCACTGGCATCAATACCTTCATTGTTGGATTCATCTACGACAGTGGATTGAAAGGTAATAACTACTGGAATTTGTTGTTCTATTATGGTTCCGTTATCATTAGTAAATATTGTAATAAAATACGTTCCTGCTTTTTCAATTGATTCGATTTCATCAGGATTTAAGGCCTCATCAGCTTGAATAGATGATAGTGAAGAAAGGGTCATGCAAATGATAAAGCAAAGCGTTAGGATTCTTTTCATGATTTCACCTTACTGTAGATTTTTGCAGAAACAGTTACAGTACTTCCATCCGTTTCAAGTAAGTACTCGCCGTCAAGAATCTTAATCATATCTTTTATTATGAACATTCCTACGCCACTACTGAACTTATTGTCACTTCGTGGCGCCATTTCAGTAAACAAATTTTCACTGTTTTTGATTCGAGTAATATTGTCTGTTGAGGAATCATTAATTGTAATAAGTTCAATACCATTATCAATGTTTCGAATAATGTATGATATTTCAGAATTTTCAGTAGAATAAGTTACAGAGTTGGATACTAAATTAAATATTAATATTTGCAATGAAGCGAGATTAGAGAAAACACTTGAGTTGTCTTCAAAATCGATGTTCGGATAGTTGTTTTTCAGGCGTATATTGCTTTCGAAGGTTCTGATTGTTTCATGGAACAGATTTGAAACATCAATGTGTTCTAGTTCAGAGAGATAGTTCATTTCATTATTTTGTAAGATGTTGAGAGTCTGATTTATTTGATTTAACAATTTATCAGATTGGTCAATGTTGTTTTGAACAAAATCAATAGTTTTTTGATCTTCTTCAGGAACCGAATGTAATTTATGTTGGTTTTCCAAGTAGATGAGGTGAGCTGGTGTCTTTAAGTTGTGTACTAAAGACTTGGATACGGTAATAATGTTTTCCAGTCTATCACCTTGAGCTTTTAGCTCAAGCTCTAGCTGAGAGTAAGAACGTGTAACATTATCAATCGTTTTTTCAAGATTGCTAGAAAATGTATAAAAGTCTTGATTGATGATATCATCAGATTGCTTTATAAGATCAAATTGATATTGTTTGATGTTATGTATACCCTCCTTAATTTGTTCGAGAGGAGCGGTCATTTGCTTGCGTGTATTGAAAAACATCCAAGATATCAGTATTAAACTAAGTACTGAAATAAATGATTGGATCAGTAAAAAATTTCGAGAGTAATCAACGTTGTTAATTGAATAGATTGCATACCATAAGTTAAATTCTTCATAGTTCCCTTGAGCTTCAAAGAGAACAGCTTGGGGGTTTAATCGGTTCATTTTATTACTTCCATAATTAAAAGCGACTGAACTATAAATGTTATCTTTTCCTCTACTTAAACTTACCTCCATAGAGTTCTGATTGACAAGCTCTTTTAAACCATCTTGTAGTTCTTTGTCAGATGAAGAATTATTAATAACCTCATGCAGTTGTTCTTCGATTGCTTGAATATGTTTGTCTTCAAACTTTTTATAGCTGTTCGATAGATTGATTGTGTTTAGCAAAAAAGTAATGATTAACAAAATATATAATGCAGAATATAAGATATTTGATAATTTTATTTTTTTGATTGGATTCATAAGGAAGGTTCACTTTCTATATATTTTAAGTATATCAATTATATCATAGGACTATAACCAAAAATAAATTTCTCTACATAACATTAACAACATCCTAAACTTCCTAAACTTATTAATATCAATTATCCAGAATAAATGAAAGAAACAGAAACTATTTTATGATAAAATGAAATCAATGGTGATAGTCTATGGATAAACAAGTGGAAAAGGTAATGGATGCATGTATCCTTGCCGGTAAAGTTTTAATGGAAAATGGTGCAGAAATGCATCGTGTTGAAGATACTATGAATCGTATTCTTGCGGTAGAACAGGGCAGCAATCATGCTGTTAGTTTTGTAATGCCAACAGGCATCTTTATTACTTCTGCTCATGGTTCAACCACAAAAATGAAGAGAATTACAAAACGCAGGCAAAACATGGATCGAATTGGCGAGATTAATCGTTTGTCGCGTGAGTTTGCTGCTGGTAAATATACAGTAGACGAACTTTATGATGAAATAGTTAAAGTTGAAAACGAAGAGCCTGATTATCCATTATGGCTTAAATATATTAGTGCTGGTGCAGTGAGTGCTGCAATGTCAGTAATATTTAGAGGTCCACTTGAGGATATCTTCGTTGCTTTCATTATTGGTGGAGTAGGATACATGCTGTATGGATTGCTAAACCGAACTCTAGGTACACGTTTCTTACAAGAATTAATTGTTTCTTTTCTAATGGCTACGATTGCGAATGCATTGTTTGCGTTGGGCTTAGTCAGCAATCACGATACACTAATAATCGGATGTATAATTATATTAGTTCCTGGCATTCAAATCATGAACTCGATTCGTGACTTTTTATCTGGGAATACCATATCAGGATCCATCTTCTTAATTGAAGCAATCTTTGTGGCTTGTATGATTGGTGCAGGCGTTATGACAGGGGTGAAGTTCATATGACAATACTCATTCAATTCATAACGAGTTTCATTACCGGTCTTTGTTTTGGAATCATAGTAAACGTACCGCGTCGTGTCTTAGTTCAATGTGGACTCGTTGGTATGTCGGGTTGGGTTGTAAACTGGTTATTCTTACAAATAGGTGTTACAGAAATCTATGCGATTTTTATGGGAGCGACTATAGTTTCTATAGTTTCGATTATCTTTGCGCGTCGTTACAAGGTCCCTACAACGACCTTTAACCTTCCGGGGTTCTTCCCTCTAGTTCCAGGAATAAGTGCATACCAGGCCCTTAGACACCTAATGAGTGGCAAATATATGGAAGGCATCGAAATGCTCTCAAAAACACTGATGCTTTCAGTAACGATAGCACTAGCTATTGTGATGGTAGAGGTAGTATTACGTGTTATAGAACGACCAAGGAAAGCGAGAATCCGTCTATGAGAAAAGTTGAAACTACGAAGCAACATATTAACTTAAGTTTTCTATTTTTTGCAGGATCATTAGTTCTTTTATATATTACAGCCTGGGCAATCTCCTATTTAAATATAGGATGGAATGCGCTCTTTACAGGGGTTGGGCTTATGATTGTTGCAGGGATACTCCATTACTTCGCAAAAGACTATTATCACTTCTATATTATGAGTTATGTACTAAATATGGTAGGTTCTGGTTTATCGTTTGGATCCTATTTCACAATTAAAGAAGTAGTTTTCGACAGTAAAATCATGATAATCGTCATGTTATCGGGGATTGTTATCGGATTTGTATTCTCTCGTGCTTACCTGAAAACGGAGTATTATAACTACCGAAACTTAAACTTAATATTGGGATTAATTACAGGATTTGTAGCATTGATTTTTGCACTATTCTGGATATCTGGAGTTAACACTGCTAAAAATGCAATCATGACCATGATGTTGATCTATGTACTCATATATATTGGCTTACTTAATTTCATTGTAAAGCGAGGCAACCAATATCGATATATTTCTCTGTATAGTTTTGGAATCTATATCGTTGTAACGTCAATTGTATTAATGGCGGTAACAGAAGGAGACCTATTCCCAGGGGAATTCCTTAGTTTCTCAGGTGATTCAAGTAATAAACGCAATGATCAACCAAGGGTATAGAACAATAAAAAACAAGTAAAATTTGATAATTGGATATAATCTTATTCAATTATTAAGCAAGTCATAGTTGAATGAATTGACAGTGTGTGTTCTTATAATAAAGGAATCAGTAATGTTGAAACTTTGAGTAATATGCATTGCACATTGGTTAATAGTATGATATTATAACTTAGCACTTATCTAAGGTGATCAAATCAACTTAGGCGGAAGGAGACATGAACATATGAAAAAAGGAATTCATCCAGAGTACGCAAAAACTAAAATTGTTTGTACATCATGTGGGACAGAAATTGAAGTAGGTTCAACAGCAACTGATTTACGTGTTGATACATGCTCAAACTGCCACCCATTCTATACTGGAAAACAACGTTTCGCAAATGCGGCTGGACGTATTGATAAATTCAATAAGAAATACGGTCTAAAATAAGGGGTAACCCTTATTTTTTTTTGCAAAATAAGTTAGAATATAACAGAGGTGATTGGACATGATGTATCATCAATATAAAGATGGTTACGTAGAATTGATTACAGGGTGTATGTTTGCAGGAAAGACGGAAGAATTAATCCGTCGAATTAATACATTAAGTTATGCACACAAGAATATTATTGTGTTTCGACCACGTATCGATAACCGATACAGTGATAATGAGGTCGTATCTCATGCCGGAAAGCGTGTGGCAGCTGTTATTATTGATAATGCTTTAGAAATATTAGATTATGTTTCTGAAGAAACAGATGTTGTCGCAATTGATGAAGTGCAGTTCTTTGATGAGAATGTCATTAAAGTTTGTGACTATCTTGCTGAACAAGGAATCCGTGTTATGGCTGCAGGTCTGGATATGGACTTCCGTGGAGAACCTTTTGGGGTTATTCCAAAACTCATGACAACAGCTGAGTTTGTTACAAAGCTTACCGCAGTCTGTACAGTGTGTGGTGGACCAGCAACGCGATCTCAACGTCTTGTTAATGGGAAACCTGCATCCTATCATGACCCAATCGTATTAGTTGGAGCGAGTGAGGATTATGAGGCGCGTTGCCGTCATGACCATATCGTCGTTGATAAGCCAGGAATTGAAAAATAAAGTTAGGTGAAGTAAGTATGGAAAATACAATGAAACAACGCTTAGATTCTATTCTAAGTCGTGATGCCGAACTTGGTGAATTAATGATGAGTCCTGAAGTATTAGGAGATCATCGTTTGATGGCTAAGTATGGTAAAGAACAAGCATCCTTAATAGGAGCAGTAGAAGCATACCGTGAATATTTAGATGCAGAAAACTTCTATAACCAAGCAGTTGAAGTTGCTCAAACAGAAACAGAAGCAGAGCTTGTTGAACTTGCAGAAATGGAAATGGAAGAATACAAGGAAAAGATGGACACTTTAGTAGAATCACTACGTCTCCTTCTCATTCCTAGAAACCCAGCAGATAACTATGATGCGATTATTGAAATTCGCGGAGCTGCTGGTGGTGATGAAGGTAATATCTTTGCAGGTGACTTATACCGTATGTATACTCGTTATGCAGAAAGTCTGGGTTACAAGTATGAAGTTATTGAAGCATCAGAAGCTGAATCAGGCGGATATGCTTTGATCTCATTTGTAGTTAAAGGGCAAGAACCATTTCGTCACTTTAAGTTTGAATCTGGTGCGCACCGTGTTCAACGTGTACCAAAGACTGAAACACAAGGTCGTATTCATACATCAACTGCTACAGTGCTTGTAATGGCTGACGTTGAAGATGAAGGTTTTGAGATTGATGCCAATGATCTTGAAATTGATACAATGAGATCTTCAGGTGCTGGAGGACAACACGTTAATAAGACAGACTCCGCAGTAAGAATTGTGCATAAACCTACAGGTATCTCAGTTAAGTGTCAAGATGGTCGTTCACAACATGATAACCGTGATAAGGCAATGCGTTTAATTAGCGCACGTGTCTTCGAACATCACCAACAAAAACTTGAAGAAGAAAAGAACGTAAACCGTCAATCAAAAATTGGTCGTGGAGACCGTTCAGAAAAAATCCGTACCTATAACTATCCACAAAATCGTGTTACTGATCACCGTATTGGTTTAACACTTCAAAAGTTGGATATTATTATGGAAGGAAAACTCGATGAAATCGTTGATGCACTCCTTGCAGAAGAACAACGTGAAATATTAGAAAATGGTGGACTATGATCTATAGAGATCTTGTAAAAGAAGGAACAAACATCTTAGATAAGCATTCAATTTACACAGGCTTTGCTCGTGTTTTAATGCTTGAGTTGCTTCGTGAACAAGATATCGATATGTTTGCTGAATTTGATAATGAAGCAGAAGAAGCAATCGCCACAGATTACATGAAGAAGATTCAAGAACTTGCTCAAGATAAACCTTTAGGATATGTATTGGGTTATGAGTGGTTTTATGGTTATAAAATCATTGTAAATGAAGGTGTCTTAATTCCTCGAGGAGAAACTGAGGAATTAGTAGGTCATGTGTTGAGTGATATTGATGATTACTTTGAGAATCCAGTGATTGCTGATGTTGCTTGTGGTAGTGGTGCTATTGGGCTTGCTCTTGCAAAAGAGACAGGTCTACCAGTCTTCGCAACAGATATAAGTGAAGAAGCACTCGTAGTTGCCAAAGAGAATGCAACAATCAATGAAGCGGATATGACATTCTACCAAGGTGATATGTTACAACCACTCATTGATCGTAATATTAAGTTGGATGTACTTGTATGCAACCCTCCCTATATTAAAAACACCGAACACGTTCAAACATCTGTACTGAATAATGAACCTCATGTAGCATTATTTGGTGGAGAGGATGGTCTATTCTTTTACCGTAGTGTATTATCGAATGCCCATAAAGTGTTGAACGAAAAAGCAATGATTGCTTTTGAAATTGGTTTTGATATTGGAGAAGCGGTTGTTGAATGTGCACAATCCTTTTTCCCAACCGCTCATATTGAATTACGTCAAGATATGAATCAATGTGATCGTATGGTTTTTGTTTACCAAGGTATTAGTCCTATTAAGGACTAGTATCTTTTTTTATGTTAAAATACTCTTAGAAATTAGGGGGTAAGTATGATTACCAAAGTATATAAAAAAAGTGAAATAAATGAAGTTTCAGAACAATTAAAAAAAGGTGAACTTGTCGCCATAATGACGGATACCGTTTACGGACTCGCTGCTAGTACACACGACGAGGTTCTCTATCAGAAGTTAATTGATGTAAAACATCGACCAGATACAAAACCTTTTCCATTAATGGTAGCTTCGTATGAACAGATTGAAGCAGTAGCAGAACTGGAAGATTGGCAACGTCATCTTATGCATAGCTTTATGCCTGGAGCAGTAACCTTTATCTTCAAGAGAAAACAAGGAGTTTTTGATTTCCTGGGAAATCAAGACACCCTAGGAATTCGTATGGCAGATGATGCTTGGGTGCAAGAGTTAATCGGTAAACTTGGACATCCATTATGGTTGCCTTCAGCAAATATTTCAGGAATGCCCACAGCGACATCATCGGCTATGGTATTAGAGCAATTAGATGGTAAAATAGCTGGTGTAATTGAAGGGGATATTCAGGGAAAAATATCATCAAGTGTATTTGACCTTACAGGGTCTCAAGTAGTATGCTTAAGAGAAGGAATTGTTCCTTTAAAAGCAATCCTAGAGGAGGTAAAAAAGTGAAAACAATAGCATTGGCATGTGATCAAGGTGGTTACGTTCAAAAAGAAGCATTAAAAGAAGTGATTACAGGACTTGGTTATGAAATAACTGACTATGGAGTAATGTCTGAAGATAGTGTTGATTACCCAGATGTAATCTATCCAGCAGCAAAAGCTGTAGCTAGTGGCAAACATGATTTAGGAGTCATCCTATGTGGAACTGGTATTGGAGCTTCAATTGTAGCTAACAAAGTGCGTGGAATCCGTTGTGCACTCGTTACGAGTGTTGAAGTAGCGACATTAACACGTGAACACAACAATACAAACATTCTTGCAATGGCAGGAAGAACTACACCTCTAGAGGTAAACAAAGAAATCGTTAAAGCATGGTTAGAAACACCATTTAGTAATGATGAACGACACATACGTCGTATCAATAAAATTAGCGACATTGAAATTGTGGAGGAACGCGAATGAGAGATGATTTAGTATTTGCAACGATTGCAGATGAAGCAACACGTCAAACAGAAAACATTGAGTTAATTGCCTCAGAAAACTTTGTATCCAAACAAGTATTGGAAGCACAAGGAAGCATCTTAACCAATAAATATGCAGAAGGATATCCAAACAAACGTTACTATGGTGGCTGTGAGTTTGTAGATATTATTGAAACACTAGCAATTGAAAGAGCAATTGAAATATTTGGTGCAGAACACGCTAATGTTCAACCACACAGTGGTTCGCAAGCAAATATGGCAGTCTATTTATCAGTCCTAGAACACGGAGATGTTGTTTTAGGGATGGACTTAAACTCAGGCGGTCACTTAACACACGGTCATAAACTAAATTTTTCAGGTAAGAATTATACATTCTTTGGTTATGGAGTTGATCCAACAACAGAAAAGATTGATTATGATGTTGTTCGTGAATTAGCCCTTGATATTCGTCCTAAGTTAATTGTTGCGGGTGCGAGTGCATACTCACAAATTATTGACTTTGCGAAGTTTAGAGAAATCGCGGATGAAATTGGTGCTTACCTCATGGTCGATATGGCACACATTGCAGGACTTGTTGCTGCAGGTGTTCATCCAAGCCCAGTTCCATATGCTGACTTTGTAACATCAACAACACATAAAACATTAAGAGGTCCACGTGGTGGTTTAATCTTATGTAAGAAAGAATATGCGAGTGCAATTGACCGTTCTGTATTCCCAGGGGTACAAGGTGGTCCACTAATGCATGTAATTGCAGCTAAAGCAGTATGCTTCCATGAAGCTCTACAACCAAGCTTTAAAACATACCAACAACAAGTTATTAAAAATGCATCAGTACTTGCTGAAGAGCTTGCAAACCGTGGATACAGACTTGTTAGTGGTGGTACTGAAAACCATTTGGTTCTTGTTGATCTCAAAACAAGTATTGGTATTACAGGTGCTCATGCAGAGAAGATTCTTGAAACAGTAGGAATTACGCTCAATAAGAACGCAATCCCATTTGATCAAGAACGTCCAGCAGTTACAAGTGGTATCCGTATTGGTTCACCAGCAATGACAAGCCGTGGATTTAAAGAAGAAGAATTCAAACTTGTCGCACGTTTTATTGATGAAGCATTACGTAACTATGAAGATGAAGATAAGCTTGCATCAATTAGAGAAGAAGTTGTCGCACTTACTAGAAATTACCCAATCAGAGGAGAAGAATAATTATGATAACAGTTTTAAATCACCCATTAATTACACACAAGCTAACCCAAATGCGTAGCCTTTCAACAGGTACAAAAGACTTCCGTCAAAACCTTGATGAAATTGCAGGGCTAATGGCGTATGAAATCACTCGTGATTTAAAATTAGAACCAGTAACTGTTAATACACACAGTGGTCCTTATGATACATTCCAACTTAATAAAGAAGTTGTGCTTGTACCAATCTTACGTGCTGGTTTAGGAATGGTCGAAGGAATTCTTGATCTTATTCCAACTGCTAAAGTAGGACATGTGGGAGTTTATCGTGATGAAGAAACATTACTACCTCATGAGTACTTTGCGAAATTCCCAGATAAGCTAGAACAAGCAGAAGTATTAGTTTTAGATCCAATGCTTGCAACAGGTGGTAGTGCTGATGCAGCAATCGAAATTGTTAAGAAACGTGGAGCAAAATCCATTAAATTAGTATGTCTTGTAGGAGCACCAGAAGGTGTTGAGTTTATTAAAGAAAGACATCCAGATGTAGATATCTTTTTAGCAGCTCTTGATGAAAAACTTAATGAACATGGCTATATTGTGCCAGGTTTAGGAGATGCTGGAGACCGTATTTACGGTACAAAATAATTGTAGTTAAATGAATCTTTAAGGCCTTATGAAAATAAGGCTTTTTTTTGACATTAGTATATATGTATAAAATATCTAAACGCTTACAGAATCATGAACGTTTGTACACAATACATGTTAGAATATAAGTAAAGGAGACCTGTATGAATAATTTAAAGAAAGATGCATTAGATTTACATAAAACATTAAAAGGGAAAATAGAAATTAGAAATAAGGTTAGTGATGTAAGCCAAGAATCATTAAGTTTACTTTACTCGCCAGGTGTTGCAGAGCCTTGTTTAGAAATTGAGGGAACACCTCATAAAGTATACGACTATACCTGGAAAGGAAACACTGTAGCGGTTGTAAGTAATGGTACTGCTGTGCTAGGTCTAGGTGATATCGGAGCAGCAGCGGGACTTCCTGTTATGGAAGGGAAAGCGTTCTTATTCAAAGAGTTTGCGGGGGTTAATGCGATTCCACTAGTACTAGATACTAAGGATACCGATGAGCTTATTAGAACTGTAGAGATTCTTTCACCAACCTTTGGTGGTATTAACCTTGAAGATATTAAAGCACCAGAGTGCTTTATCATCGAAGATGCTCTAAAAGAAAAACTTGATATTCCTGTATTTCATGATGACCAACATGGAACGGCTATCGTTGTAATGGCAGGATTGATTAACGCCTATAAGCTGTTAGGAAAAGATTTGAAAGAAGCTAAGGTAGTTGTGTCTGGAACAGGAGCAGCAGGATGTTCAATCATTCGCATGCTTTATGATTATGGAATTCGTTCAATTAAAGCAACCAATAGTAAAGGGATTATTGATCCAAAACAAAAAGAAAAATATAATGAAGCAGTTCAAAGGATTATTCCTTATTTAAGTGACATTAAAGACGAGAAGACATTATCAGATGGTATGTGTGGTGCTGATGTGTTTATTGGCGTTTCAGCAGCAAACATTGTTTCTAAAGAAGATGTAAGTTCAATGAATCGTAATGCGATTGTATTTGGGCTTGCGAATCCAAATCCAGAAATACCTTATGATGATGCTATTGCAGCAGGTGCACGTATTGTGGGAACAGGTCGTTCTGATTACCCAAACCAAGTAAATAATGTTCTTGCTTTTCCAGGTATATTTAAAGGAGCGTTATCTGTAGAAGCTTCAGAAATTACAGAGTCAATGAAACTGGCTGCAGCTTACGGTATTGCTTCTATGGTTAAAGATAATGAGATATCGGAAACAAATATTCTTCCTCTAGCTATTAATAGAGACGTTGCGGATGTTGTAGCTAAGGCTGTTGCAGAAGAAGCAATTCGCGCAGGAGTAGCACGAAAACATGAATAAAACTGCAGATATTTATGGAGAAATTACAATCCAGGAAGGTGCACTATGGGGAGCTAACACTCAACGCAGTCTTGAGAACTTCCCAATTGGAACTGAGAAAATGCCTAAAGAGTTTATCGAGATGCTTTGTGAGCTTAAAAGAGCCTGTGCAGTTGCTAACCAAGAGTTAAAAGCTGTTGAGTATGATAAGACACTTGCGATAATTAAAGCCATTGATGAGCTTTTGATGCAAGACTTTATGCAACACTTTCCACTTGCTATATGGCAAACAGGGAGTGGTACACAAACCAACATGAACGCCAATGAAGTTATTGCTACTCTGGCTTCAAGGTTACTGGGTTCAAAAGTTCATCCAAACGATGATGTGAACCATGGTCAATCATCCAATGATGTCTATCCAACAGCCATGCACATGATGGCAGTAAATATGATTACTCAAGATTTAATACCAGTACTCGATAAAGTAATCATTAGCTTAACGCAATTAGAAAGAGAAAACACACTGTCTTATAAGTTAGGTAGAACACATTTCCAAGACGCTACACCGATGACGTTTGCACAAGAGGTAAGTGGTTGGATTGTGATTTTCAGTGATGCTAAAAAGCAATTAGAAGCACTGCTTCCATTTATGAGACAACTTTCTATTGGAGGAACTGCCGTAGGGACAGGTCTTAATACAATAAAAGGATTTGATGAACAAGTTGTTAGAGCTCTTTCTCAAAGCCTAAAACAAGAGTTCACAGTTTGTGAGAATAAATTCTTTGCTATGGGGTTTAAAGATGCTTATGTAAGTGTACATGGAATTTTAAATACTCTTGCATCAAATTGTCTAAAACTTACAAATGATATTCGATTCTTATCCAGTGGTCCACAGACTGGACTTCAAGAGATTAAACTTCCTGCAAATGAGGCAGGAAGCTCGATTATGCCTGGGAAAGTTAATCCAACACAAGCAGAAAGCCTTGCTATGGTTTGTGTGAGGGTGATTGGTAATCATCAGACCATAACATTAGCAAACTCACATGGAAATCTTCAACTTAATACCTATATGCCTGTAATGGTATATAGCATGTGGCAATCTATTCGTTTACTTTCAGATGGATTAGACAGTTTTAATACACGTTGCTTAGCAGGAATCGAAGTTAATACGGAAAAGATGATGGATAATGTAACATCATCAATTATGACTGCGACATTCCTAAATGAAAAACTCGGATATGATACAACTGCCAAGATTGTAAAGGAAGCTTACCAAGATAAGAAGACATTAAAAGAAGTTGTTGTGTCAAATGGACACATGACTGCTAAGGAATTTGATCAATACTTTGATTATTCAAAAATGATTCAAGCAAAATAATAGATTATGAATACTATTAGAGAAAAGAGGAACTTTTAATATGGTTAGAATCGAGAAAGATTCTTTAGGTGTTGTGGATATTGCAGATGATGTACTCTACGGAGTTCAAACGGCAAGGGCTATAACAAACTTCCAAATAACTGGACAGTATGCAAATCCTGAATTCTTTACCTCCCTTGCAAAGATAAAGAAAGCTTGTGCGCTTGCAAACTTTGAAGTGGGAGATCTTTCACAAGAAGTATGTGATGCGATTTGTCAGTCGTGCGATGAGATTATTGCGGGATCCTATTACGAATACTTCGTTACTGATGTCATTCAAGGTGGTGCTGGTACCTCGTTAAACATGAATATTAATGAGATTATCGCAAACAGATCTGCGCAAATACTGGGAAAAGAACTGGGTGTATACGATGTAGTTCATCCTAATGACCACGTTAATCGATCACAGTCTACTAACGATATTATTCCTACGGCAGGTAAGTTAACGACATACTTATTAGGACAAGAACTAATCCGTGCGATCAATCAGCTCTCCGACTCTTTTGCATCAAAAGGCGACGAGTATCAATCAATAATAAAAGTAGGACGAACACACTTACAGGATGCTGTACTTATTTCTATGGGACAAGTTTTCCATAGTTATGAAACAATGCTTCGTCGTGAAGTGAAACGTATTGAGCATGCTCTAGAAGAGATGTTAGTTATAAACCTCGGTGCAACAGCAGTAGGCACGGGGATTAATTCATTAACCGGTTATCGTGAAGCAGCTGTGAAAAATCTGTGCGATATTACAGGTCTTACCTTTGAAAGTGCTGAAGACTTAATTGATGGTACGAAACATATTGATAGTTTTGCTTATGTCCATAGCAGTCTCAAGTCATTAGCTTCAAGTTTATCTAAAATGTGTAATGACTTACGCCTTATGGCATCAGGACCTAAAGTGGGTATTAGTGAAATTATTCTTCCTGGTAAACAACCTGGGTCTTCCATTATGCCTGGGAAAGTGAATCCAGTAATTCCAGAGGTAGTAAACCAGGTAGCTTTCCAAGTTATCGGTAATGATCTAACAGTTACAATGGCGGTTGAAGCAGGACAAATGGAACTGAATGTTTTCGAACCAGTCCTCTTTAAGAATCTTTTTGAATCTCTAATGATACTTACCAATGCATGTGATACCTTAAGAATTCACGCAATTGATGGACTCATTGTGAATAAGTCGCGAATTGAACATCTTGTTGATCATTCATTAGCAATGGCAACAGCTTTAGTTAAAGAGCTAGGATATCAAAAAGTCTCTGATATCACACAAGAAGCACTTGATACCAATCGTTCCATTCGTGAGATTGTTCTTGAGAAAAAACTTATTGATGAAGAGAAACTGAAAGAACTACTCAGACCGGAAACAATGATTGCTCCTAAGAACAGACCATAATTGATTAAGAAGCTAAGAAGTCCGTCATATTGGACTTCTTTTTATAGGAATGAATAGGGCTCTACGTCCTTGCCGTTTGATTTAAAAAGTATAAGTGTGTGAATCTCATGAGAAGTAATTGAAGTGATGGAATTTTCACTAAATATTTGATATAGTATTAGCGGTGAATAAAATGTATGATATTCTAAGAATTAGTGTCTATTTACTTTGCTTTCTATTAGCCTCTTACGCTCTAAGTGGCTTTGATTTTTCCAAAGTAATGAGACCTCAAAGTCAAACTAAAATGCAAGTGCTTTATCTTTTACTTTCACTTGCACTAGCCTATCTTGTAGCGCAATTTCTTCTTGGATTATCAGTCAATTATTTAGTATAAAATTATCGGAGGATTTCTTATGTTTTCAAAAGCAGTGGGTATCGACTTAGGTACCGCAAATATATTAATTTATGTAAAAGGTGAAGGTGTTGTTTTAGATGAACCATCAGTAGTATCTATTGATGCAGAAACAAAAAAATGCTTAGCAGTTGGACAATCAGCGAAAGAGATGCTTGGTAGAACACCGGGACGCGTCTTAGCAATTCGTCCATTAAAAGATGGTGTTATTGCAGACTTTGAAGTTACAGAAATGATGCTTCAATATTTTGTTCGTAAATTAAACTTGAAAGGTGTGTTCTCACGCCCAACAATTTTAATCTGCTGTCCATCAAACATTACATCAGTTGAACGTAAAGCGATTAGTGATGCTGCATACCGTGCAGGAGCAAAACGTGTTTACATTGAAGAAGAACCAAAAGTTGCTGCAATCGGAGCAAACTTAGACATTTCTAAACCACAAGGTTCAATGGTATTGGATATAGGTGGTGGAACTACAGATGTCGCAATTCTTTCGTTAGGTGAAATTGTTACAAGCACAAGCCTTAAAGTTGCTGGTGACCGTTTAGATTCAGATATTATCAAATATGTAAAAGATACATACAAACTTCTTATCGGAGATCGTACTGCTGAAGAAATAAAAACTCACATCGGTGTTGCAGGTAAAGATGTAATTAGCGAATTAGAGAGTTCAACATTTGCGGTTAGTGGACGAGACTTGGTAACAGGATTACCAAATACTATCGTATTAAATGCTGAAGAAACTGAATTTGCAATGAAAGAAAGTTTACAAGAAATTGTTCGTGCTTGCCGTACAGTGCTTGAACAAACACCTCCTGAGTTATCAGCAGATATCGTAACTCGTGGAATTGTGTTAACAGGTGGTGGTGCACTACTTAGAGGACTTGATACATTGATTTCAAATGATTTAGGTATTCCAGTCTATGTAGCTGAAAATGCATTAACTTGTGTCGCAGAAGGTACAGGAATGATGCTAGAAAACCTTGATTTAGTTCGATAAAAAATTCAAAGACAGTCCGTTAGGATTGTCTTTTTTATGTGATTTATAAAAAAAATTAAAAAAATTTCAAAAAAGCTTAGGAATATTAAAATTACCTACTTATTTATTAATAAGGAGGTATCCACAACATGGAACTGAATGAAGAATGGCTAGATAGCTATAGAAGATTACCAAGAAAAGATTTGATTGAAGATTACATTGAGAATTACAAGATGTACTTAGAAAGTCTAAGTGACGATCACCTAAAGCGTGAATGCATTAGCGGACGTAACCGACTGACTAGAATGGGGATTACAAGATGTGTAATACCAGATGAAACAATTAAAAGTGGGGACATATGTCTTTTCGATTTTGGACATGCATATATTCAAGAGAGTGGTTATTCCCACTTGGGTATTGTAATATCACTTGAGATACAGAAAGTATTAGTGGCACCACTTTCGTCAAATCCACATGCTGTGGCATCTGCTCGAAATATGAAGAAAAATGGGAAGCAGCATTTATATACTGTTGGAAAGTTACCAGGCTTAGATAAAGCATCGGTTGTGTTCTTAAATGATTGTAAATACGTTAGTCCTTCGAGGATTATTGATATAAAAACACATCTTGATGTAGAATCAGAAATGTTTCAAGAAATCATTTCAATCATACAAGTGAATATGTTTTCAGAAATTATGATAAAATAGAGTCGGTGATATAAATGAAAAAAACTTGGGTTGTAGCTGTTTCAGGTGGTCCTGATTCAATGATGCTACTAGATGTATTGCATAAAAAAGGAATCCAATGCATCGCTGCACATGTAAACTATCATAAACGTGATACAAGTGATCGTGATATGAACATTGTAAAAGCATATGCAGAGAAGCATAATATTCCATTAAGAGTAAAACATTTTGACGCTGAAGTTAGGGATAACTTTCAAACAGCTGCCCGAGTTTTTCGTTATCAATTTTTTCGAGACATAGTAAAAGAAAGTAATGCGATAGGAGTAGCGGTCGCTCATCACTTGGATGACGATGTGGAAACATATATCTTTCAAAAAGAGAGAAATATGAAAAGCGATAGTATTGGTCTAAATGAAAGACAACACATTGAGAATACCGAAGTTTGGCGTCCGCTTCTTTCTTTAAGTAAAAAAGAGATTATTGAGTATTGTGAAACACATAGGATACAATTTGGTATTGACGAAAGTAATCTAGAACTAGATTACACTCGGAATAAAATCAGACACACGTTGTCTATGTTAAGTAGCGAGGAATATAAAGATTTAATTACTGAAATGTATATAGAAAAGGCAGAACATCAAAAGTATGTAGAAGACCTAGAAAAGACTATTGAAGACTGGGGAACGAAAGTTCCAATAGATATGGTAGAGTCAACTGACTTACTTCGGTACTGGCTTAGAAAACAAGGGGTTCCTATTCACGAAACGAGTGAACGTCATCTAGAAGAAATGCTCAAGGCATTTCATAAGAATAAAGGTGTTTATGAGTTTGATGAGTGGATTGTGAATGCCCAGTATGGTTATGTGTTTTTAGGAAAGTTACAGAGTGTCTATGATACGCACACTAGTTTTGAACTGGGTGATTATCATGGTTATCGTTTCAGCAACAAAGGTTTAAAAATCCAAGGGCTTGTCTTAGAGGAAAAAGACTTTCCAATTATTGTGAGAAACGCCCGAAAAAATGATAAAATAAGAATGAGATACGGCACAAAACTCTTGAGTCGACATTTCATTGATCGCAAAATACCGCTCATAGAACGTAAAAATTGTCTCGTCATTGAAAATTCCTTGAAACAAATTGTGTTTGTTGTGGGATTAGGCAGTGATATTCATCATTACGCTAACAATATGAATAATTTTGTGATAGAATTATGATTATCGCAGGAGGATTTTTACGATGCATAAAGATGTAAAAAGTATTTTAATTGAGGAAGCAGCAATTGAAGAAAAATGTGCTGAACTGGGTAGTATAATAACAAATTATTATAGCGATAGTGAGAAGCCACTTGTGTTGGTTGCATTACTAAAAGGATCTGTACCATTTTTAGCTCGCTTAATTAAATATATTGACTTGGATATAGAATATGATTTTATGGACGTATCCAGCTATGAAGGAACAAATTCAACCCGCGACATTAAGATATTAAAAGATCTCGATCGTTCGATTAAAGATGTAAATATTTTGTTAGTTGAGGATATCGTTGATACAGGACATACAATTGAAGCAATCATTAACTTATTAAATAATAAAGGGGCAGCAGAAGTTAAAGTTGTATCTTTATTGGATAAACCTTCACGTCGTGAAGCAAACGTTAAAGCTGATTTTGTAGGTTTCGAAATTCCAAATGAGTTCGTAATCGGATTCGGATTAGATTTCAACGAGAAGTACCGTCAATTACCTTATATTGGAATCTTAAAAGATGAAATTTATCAATAAAAAGGAGTGCACATACATTGAAGAAAAATAACAAGAATAATCTGTTACTGACAATAATGTCGTTGCTTGTGGTCATTGTGTTAATTCGTTTCGCAATGTTCTCAACAACTTCAACAGTGTCCGTAAGCCAATTTGAAGAAGTGTTAGAAAAACAAGATGTTACAAACATCGTAGTTTCTCCACGTCAATATGTTATTGATGTTACAGGTAAATATAAGGAAAACGGACGTGAGTTCCAAGTATCAACACGCTATCCTAAATCAGAGACAACAACTAATGAATTATTAGGTAAGTTATCTCAAGAAGATCCAAAGTTAGAGTATGTTGATGTAACTCAAACAAATCCATTCATTGAAATTCTTATGTATACAGTTCCTTACATCATTCTTGGGGTGGCAATGATTTTTGTCTTCTCAAAACTTGGTGGCGGCGGAAATAACAAAGCCTTCGAATTCAGTAAATCTCGTGCTAAAATTCAAAGCAACGTTAAAGTTCGCTTTAGTGATGTAGCGGGTGCTGATGAAGAAAAAGAAGAAATGAAAGAATTAATCGACTACTTAAAAAACCCTAAGAAATATGAAGCAATGGGTGCTCGTATTCCTAAAGGTATGCTCCTTGTAGGGCCTCCAGGAACAGGTAAGACTCTTCTTGCGAAGGCAGCAGCAGGTGAAGCAGACGTTCCATTCTTTGCGATTTCTGGTTCAGATTTCGTTGAGATGTTTGTTGGTGTTGGTGCAAGTCGTGTACGTGACATGTTTAAAGAAGCTAAGAAAAATGCTCCAAGCGTTATCTTTATTGATGAGATTGATGCTGTTGGTCGTCAACGTGGTGCTGGTCTTGGTGGTGGACATGATGAACGTGAACAAACACTTAACCAATTACTCGTTGAAATGGATGGTATTGAAGAAAACTCAGGTGTTCTTATCTTAGCAGCTACAAACCGCTCTGATGTACTTGACCCTGCACTTCTACGTCCAGGTCGTTTCGACCGAACAATTACTGTAGGATTACCTGATATTTCAGGACGTACAGCAATCTTAGGGGTTCATGCTCGTAATAAACAACTCGCAGCAGATGTGGATTTAAAAGGAATTGCACGTCGTACACCAGGATTCTCTGGTGCTGACTTAGAAAACGTTCTTAACGAAGCAGCAATCCTTACTGTTCGTGAGAATGAACCAAAAATTACAACCGCAATATTAGATGAAGCAATTGACCGTGTTATGATGGGTCCTGCTAAGAAATCACGTAAGTATTCAGAAAAAGAACGTTACATGGTCGCTGTTCACGAAACAGGACACGCTATTATTGGTATCAAGTTAGCTGCAGCGGATAAAGTTCAAAAAGTTACAATTATTCCTCGTGGTGAAGCAGGTGGTTACAACCTCATGATGCCTGAAGAAGAAACATTTACACAAAGTAGAACTGAACTTGTAGCACGTATTACAGGATTACTTGGCGGTCGTGTAGCTGAAGAAGTTTACTTTAATGAAATTTCTACAGGTGCATACAGTGACATTCAAAAAGCAACACGTATTGCTCGTGCAATGGTTACCACTTATGGTATGAGTGATTTAGGACCAATCCAATATGACGATGGTCATGGTGATAACGTCTTCTTAGGAAGAGACTACTCATCACGCTCAAGCTATTCAAGTGAAATTGCATTTGAAATTGATAAAGAAGTTCGTCGTATTATTGATGAAGCAAAAGCAGATGCTAAGACAATTGTTGAAGCAAACCGTCCATTAATGGATAGAATTGTTGAAGCGCTTCTTGAGTACGAGACCATTACCGCTGAACAAATTGAAAATATTAGCGCGGGTCGTGATCTTAATGACTCAGGAGATATTGTAGTAGATATTCCCAGTGAAAATTAATGAGAACCCCTGTTAAGGGGTTTTCTTGTCTAAGGAGAAAAAGATGGCAGATAAAATTATTAGAGGTATTGCAAGAAATGGAAATATTCGCTTTTTTGTAGCGAAGACAACAGATTTGGTAGAAAAGGCACGCGAACTTCATGACACCTATCCAGCTGCATCTGCGGCATTAGGTAGACTTATGAGTGTATCCGCAATTATGGCGCTTAACCTTAAGGGTGATGATGAGAAGCTTGTTGTTGAGATTCGTGGAGATAATGAATTAAAACATATGCTTGTCGATGCAGATCGTAATGGATCAATTCGATCGATAATTTCTCATCCACATGTACACCAAGTGAATGAAGCTACTGGAAAATTGGATGTTGGTGGAATTATCGGTGAAGGATTCTTAAGTGTTTCTTATAAACTCAATGGAGCAACTACATTTAGTTCACAAATTGAATTACAAACAGGTGAAATTGGAGATGACTTTGCTTACTATTATGCACAAAGTGAACAAATTCCTTCAGCACTCTCTGTTGGAGTACTCGTTAACGAAGATATTACCATCAAATCAGCAGGAGCAATCCTGGTACAAGTTATGCCAAATGCTACAGAAGAAGATATCGTTGCAATAGAAGACTTATTCGCAAGACTTGCACCTGTATCAACAATTATGATTGATCATGAAGCATTGGAAGTTGCAACAACTTTATTTGATGATGCTGTGATTTTAGATAGCGTTGATTTGAAATACCACTGTGGATGCAATCGTGATCAAATGCGTGATGTATTGAACACATTAAATGATGACGAACTCCAACAACTCATTGATGAAGACAATGGTGCAACCATTATTTGTCAATATTGTGGAAAACAATATGCATTTAGCGCTGAAGAGCTTGGAGAGATTATCAATGCTCGGAAAACAAATTAAAGTAGGAAATGTCATTTTAGACAACAATGTCATCATCGCTCCCATGGCAGGTGTTAGTGATATCTCGTTTCGTTCAATGCTAATTGATTTCAAACCTGGACTCATGGTTTCAGAAATGATTAGTGATAAGGGTATACTTTATAAGAATGAACGTACTTTAGAAATGTGCAAAACATTAGAACACGAACATCCAATTTCACTCCAATTATTTGGTAGAGATTTAGAAACCATGATCCCGGCAGCAAAGTTTCTTGATAAGGAAACCGATTGCGATATTATTGATATTAATATGGGCTGTCCTGTTGCCAAGGTAGTAAGTACTAATGGTGGCAGTTCCCTTCTAAAAGAACCAGAACATGCCTATGAGCTTGTGAAAGCAATTGTGGAAGCTGTTGATAAGCCAGTAACAGTCAAGATGCGCGTTGGTTGGGATTCAACGTCAATCAATGCAGTAGAATTTGCTAAACTCATGGAAAAAGCTGGAGCGAAGATGATTGCGATTCATGGTCGTACTCGTTCACAAAAGTACAAGGGTGATATCTACTATGATGTCATTCGTGATGTAAAGAATGCCGTATCAATTCCTGTTTTAGGTAACGGAGACATAACAGATATCGCAAGTGCTCGACATATGATGGAGACAACAGGCGTAGATGGTGTTATGATTGGTAGGGCTATTCTAAATAACCCTTGGCTTATCGAAGAAGTTAAGGCAGATTTTTTTGAAACAGAGTATGCAATGACAATGACAAACGAAGATCGATTCAAGTGGCTTCGTAGTCGTTTTATTAAAAAGATAGAAATTACAGAAGAATCTCATGCCGTTAAGAAAATGAGAGGCTTCTCAACATGGTTTATAGCGGGCTTACCTGATAGTAAAGCACTTAAATCACGCTTTATTAGGATGAATTCCGTTGCAGAATTTGATAGAATAGTAGAAGAATATCTAGAAGAGAGGAACGTGTGATATTATGCCGCATGAATTAACAGAACAAGAACTCGTCCGTCGCGAGAAAATGGAAGCCCTTCGCGAAAAGGGAATTGAACCTTTTGCAAGTGGTTTTAAACCTTCAGCACATTCTTCAGACATTGTTGCAGAATACGATGAGAAAACAAAAGAAGAACTTGCTGAGATTAATGCACCTACATCAATTGCAGGTCGTGTTATGACAAAACGTGTTATGGGTAAAGCAGGATTTGTTCACGTTCAAGATCGTGATGGCCAAATCCAAGTTTATATTCGTAAAGATACAGTTGGAGATGAACAATTTGAATATTTTCAAGACTTAGACTTAGGAGATATTATTGGTGTAGAAGGAATTGTATTCCGTACAAACCACGGAGAACTTTCAGTAAAAGCTACAAACCTTGTCCACTTAACCAAAGCATTACGTCCACTTCCAGATAAATATCATGGATTACAAGATATTGAAGAACGTTATCGTCGTCGTTACGTTGATTTAATTATGAACGAACAATCACGTAAAACAGCATTTATGCGTCCAAAGATTATGAAAGCAGTACGTAACTTCTTTGATGATCGTGGATTAGTAGAAGTAGAAACTCCTGTACTTACTTCAATTCTATCAGGAGCAGCAGCTCGTCCATTTGTAACACATCATAATACTTTAGATATGGAATTCTACTTGCGTATTGCAACTGAACTTCCATTGAAGAGATTAATTGTTGGTGGTATGGAAGGCGTTTATGAAATTGGTCGTTTATTCCGTAATGAAGGAATGAGTCCAAAACACAATCCTGAATTCACAACAATTGAAGCGTATATTGCTTATGCAGATATGTATGACATTATGGATTTAAGTGAACAATTCTTTGAGTATTTAGCAAAAGAAGTATTAGGAACGACAGAAATCACCTATCAAGGCACTGAACTATCGTTAAAAGCTCCTTTCAAACGTATTCATATGGTTGATCTTATCAAAGAAGTTAAAGGTGTAGATTTCTTTAGTGTAACTACAGATGAAGAAGCATTAGCATTGGCTAAGGAACATGGTCTTCATATGGAAAAACACCAACAATCATTTGGTCACGTTGTGAACTCATTCTTTGAAGAGTTCTGTGAAGAAACATTGGTACAACCTACTTTAGTTTATGGTCACCCATTAGAAATTTCACCACTAGCGAAAAAGAATCCAGAAGATCCACGTTTTACCGATCGATTTGAAATCTTTATCAAAGGTAGTGAGTATGGAAATGCCTTCAGTGAGTTGAATGATCCAATCGATCAACGTGAACGATTCGAAAACCAATTGAAAGAAAAAGACTTGGGTAACGATGAAGCAAACGAGATGGATGTCGACTTCGTTGAAGCATTAGAATACGGAATGCCTCCTACAGGTGGTATTGGTATCGGATTAGACCGATTAATAATGCTACTAACAGATAGTGCAAGCATTCGTGATGTAATTCTTTTCCCACATATGCGTCATAGATAGATTTTTACTCCCTTAAAAATAAGAGGTTTAGTACATTGACAGTAGTAAATTAACAAAATTGAGTATTTAGGTTTAATTTTTTTGGCCCTTGAAAACCTGTTGTTGGTGAAGGCCAACTCGTAATATGAGTCACAGAACTCTATCATCAAAGTTGATGGTAGAGTTTTTATATTTGTAAGGGTACCATGGTATTGCAAATAAGTAAAATTCGAGCTCTGAAATTACTGAATAAACGATATCCGAAAGCGATTCGCTTAATAACCTTAATCAGATTGTTGGTTCCTTCTAGTTTTCCATTTGAATACGAATAAGTAAGTGCATTGATTATTGAATTGGAATGATTACGTAATGTGTCCATCGATGTTTGTATCTTTTTGGGTAAGTGTTTTGTTTTCTTTTCAATAAGTGTTTTGAATCGCTGTATGCTTCGGTGTTTGATACATGATCTAAGATTCTGAACAAGCCAATAAGATTCCTCTAAAATCGGGAAGTGTCTCAGGAGTTCATCGACAACTTGTTGCTCCGTCATTAAATGATAGAAACCTGTAAACTTCTTATGGTTCGTAAAGTCTAAGTCTTCATGACTCTTTAAGAGGAGTTTCCAGTAACGTTTAAGTTTCTTATAGTGTTCTTTATTCTCGTTCATTGTTTGAACTCGTACAGAGTTTAAAGAGCGGTTAAGGAGCTGAACCACATGAAATCGGTCAGTGATGATGACAGCATTAGGAAAACAAACTCGAATGACATCAATATATCCCTTAAACATATCGATACAAACCGATTTTACTTTTTTCCTTACCTTAAGAGGATAGCGGAAGAAGTAAGATTTCAAGAATCCGGTATGCCGGTGGGTTAAGATATCTAAAACCGATCCATTAGAGCTATCCATAAAGATAAATGACATTTTACCTTTAACCTTGTTAACTGAACGAAACTCATCAAAGGAAAGATGTTTTGGTAAGTGTTTAAAGCTCGGAACATAGCTATCATTAATGCTATGAATCTAGTTGTTAATCGTTGTATGTGAAACGTCCTTGCGTTTAGAGATGTCTAAGACAGACTGTTTTGTTTTGATATCAAGATTGACTTGGTGGCAAACAGACGTTGTGATTGAACAGTTTGGTTTTACGAGAGAACATTGATCAATAAAGGTGTGTTTGCAGTTCTTACAGTAGAAACGACTTTTTTTGAGCTTTAGATAAGTAGTTATTCAAGAGCACCTATTAAGTCTTAGGGTGACAGTTTTAGAACCATTCTTAATAATCGAATATTGCGAATTGATGCAACCACAATGCATACAGTGTTTAGGATACCTTGGAGATAATGAAGCAATGACCACATTGCATTCAATACCTTTAATGATTTCCTTTTTTACTGAATTATCTGAGAAAAGCGCGAATTTTCATATTTAACTCAGTTTATTCTAGATTAGCAGTGATTATTAGACTAAATGCCGATTTTCACACTTGAAACGGCATTTACTATTTAAAAACGATGTTCTTTGATTGAAATGAAACGCACTTAAAATAAAACGGTTATTTCCGTTTCTCAGACTTATTTCTGTTTTGTGTATCCCAAGCGTTGTTGTTTAATATAATTTAGATTATGATGGAATTAAGTTGATTCAATACTGTTTCTCCATAGATCTTTATAAGGGCGTCATTGGGTGTGCTGCCCGCTAACGATGCTATGCGTGATTGATTAACCACACTGCATATGTCGCGGACTGTTTCAGGCGTATGGTGAGCAATAGATTTTCCTTTTGGGAAAAATTTACGCAGCTGTTTATTCATCTGTTCTACATTTGCTTTCTGGCTTGAATTAAACGAATCACAATAGAATATTTGAGTTCTTTGAATATGCAGTTCACATAATCTTTCAATTGCATTGAAATGAGAGAAGCAAGTGTCTCGATCTGTTAGAATACAAGGGAAAATCGATGAGAACACAGGTGTTGTCAGTTTTTGTTCCAATGTATCAAAGATATGAGTTATCTTAGCTTGATTGGGTGAGTCAACTAAAAAGAGCATCACATAGTGAAGATCAGGGATCGTCATTACAAGGATGCTCTTTGTGTCGTTTTTGATAGAACCTAAAAAGTCCATTTGCACAGGAAAGACATTTCTATGATTGTGCATGAATTCTAAGAAGTCTAGATATGTTCGCTTATTGCGGTCTACGAGGCGGTTCTCGTTGTACTCATACTGCTTATGAGATTTGCGTTTTTTGTAAGTTACAGCGTAAGGTAAATCCATTCGCTTAGTTCTTAATTTTCCCTTCATTAATATAACGATATACAGTTGGAACAGAGACTGAAAAATCAGTGTTTTCATGAATGATATGATAAATAGATTCGTTATTGTCGACGCCATTTTTAATGATTTCATCAAGTTTGAAAAACTCATCTTCAGTCATGTTTAAACCAACACGCGACTGAACCAAATGTCGATCAGCTAGTGCTTGCGCATGGCGTGCATCGTAAATATACTGATTGAAGGGACAATCATTGTATCCTTTAAGACACGCATTGCAACAACGTGGGAAACGTTGTGTATGGACACAGACTTTATCACTTACTAAACCTTTCTTTCCAAGCTTTCGATTGCGTCTAATTTCTTTAGAGATAGCAGAAGGATCAACATCCAGTAAATCAGCAATCTCATTTAACTTAAATTTTTTTGCGAGGGAGCTATCAATAATTTTACGTTGTTCAAAATTTAAATGGTTCCACTTTTTCATGGTTTCCTCCTAAACCTGGGATACATATTCATTTTATCTTATTTCTCACACTTATTTCTGATTTAAATAATAAACAGAAATAACAATAAGAATTTATAATTATCTGAGAAAAGAATGTTTGGGTCTTTAATGTTAAGTAGAAAACGTGTATTATTTTGATTAGACATAGATATATTCTCCTTATTTAGTTGTGGTGACTTAAGTATAGCGAGTTTATGTATCTATGTCCTTTTTTTTACGAATTAATATAAAAAGGTGTTGGTGAGATTTATATCTCACCAACACCTTATTTTAAAGAACAACTCTAGCAGCAAGTTTTGATGTTAGAGTTCTAGGTTTATATTACAATTTGGTCTTTACCAACAACAGTAATATGTATTTTCCATTATTATTATTAAATAACATCTATAATATAGTAATATTCAATTTGATGAACAGATTAATATAATTATAAAAACATTATACTATCGTGCACCATGTCCCGTTAAAATCACTTTTACGGTACCAATTAGAATTTTTATTTCATTGATCACACTCAAATTTTCAATATACTCTATGTCAAACTTCAGTTTTTCATCTGGTGATATGTCATATCCACCATTAATCTGTGCTAATCCAGTAATGCCTGGCTTAACACTCAATCTTTTTACAAAATTTGGATTTATCGACGTAAACTTTTCGGTTAAGTCATCTCTTTCGGGTCTGGGTCCGATTAGACTCATATCTCCCTTTAATATATTGATAAACTGAGGCAATTCGTCTATCCTCACTTTTCTAATAAACTTCCCTACTCGAGTAACTCTCGGGTCATTCTTCTCTGCCCATACAGAACCCGAATACTCTTCAGCGTTCACCTTCATAGACCTTAATTTATATATTTTAAAGCTTATTCCGTTTTTCCCTACTCTCTTTCGAGAATAGAAAACAGGCCCTTTACTATCCAGAATGATTGCTAGCCCAGTAACGAAGATAATAACCATTATTACTGGAAGTAATACAACACTAATTAAAACGTCAAAAATCCTTTTACTATACAAAAAAAGCCTCATATTTTTGTTTTGAAAATCACTATCAAAACTGTTTGTTTTTTCATTTTTATACATTGTTCTCTCCATGTTCACTCACCTAGATACTTTAAACATATTAGCACAATCTATTTCATTATTCAACTAACCATAGTTATAAGGCTTCGAGGTACCCATTATGTTTAAAAATCATATTTTGAATAATATGTGTTGCATAGCAAATAGATGTTTTGCAAGACAGATTCTAGGTTTCTTTAGAAAAATAAAAAAATGAAAAACTAAGATAAAAATCTCAGTTCGACTTATTAGTAAAGCACATTACACAACTTATCGTAATTAACTCTATTATATAAACTAATACTTTCATTATAGGCAAAGTAGACACTATCACTGATAATTCAACATAGATAACCTAAACAAACGAGAGTCATATGCTCGCAATTGTGCGATTCAAGTCATATTTGTCGCCTATTGTGATTTCTCTATCTCCAATAATTGAGGATAATAAAGATATATTACAAATATTGTAATCTTGAATAATGTTTCTACTAATTATTTTCTTTGTCACATATCGCATTATATTGTTTTCAGTTGGAGTTTCTTATTCTATAAAATAATAACCCCCTAATTTAAAATTAGGAAGAATATCCAGTCTATAGATAGATATCTGAATAAATACACCACCAATTATTAATAATATTATCGATGAAATTAACAGCCTTTTAAATACTGTTTTTTTGTTTAAAAGATGATAAATTACATTGATATTGATTGGGAACATTAGATATCTTAAAACCTCTAAATTTCTAAAGTTTAAATCAGCTAAAAATAAAGTAAGAATCCCAAATGTAATTAAGACTCCAGCAAATTTTGATATTTTAATCACTGAGTTATTTCTAGAATAACAGTAGAATGTTACAGTATAGAGAACATACTCAAATGTAGAGAAAATAAACTGATTGCTCAATACAATTCTTGGTTTAAAATACAGTTGGTATTTTCTTAACAATTCACCGATAAAATTATAAGTTGTAATAGTTTCATCAAATGCATCTATCGAAAATTGTATACTAAATACTAACACAAATGCCACAACAATTGTTATAATCGCCTTCTTAAAATTCATCTTTGAAACCAAAAGAAGAACCGTAAATAGCATAATAGAATTATGAATTAATATCGGAATTAAGTAATATAACCATCCGTGCTTCTTCTCATCATATTCTTTAATTATAATATATAGAAATATAATAAATGCAACCCAAAAACGAAAAGACGAAAAGATATATAATATTGTTGTACGAGATAATATTATGCAAATTGTCAATGAAGTTGCTATTAGATAATTGTTATCTGATTTCTGACTTTTATTTACACACTCTTTCAAATACAAACCCGAGAAAAAAACAAACAAAAAAGTTGGAAGAACTTGAATGAAAGACATATTCGATATAAATGACATAAAAAACAAATAAATCATTGTCAATATTTCACCTCTTGAAACCATATATTTTAGTGATTCATCCAAAGTGAAATAACGATAATTATTAGTGATTTTATATATTACACTTAAATCAAACCTAGATTCAGGCTTCCAGAAGTAGCTAATTATACCTACAGTACAAGCTAAAAGGAATATTAATACAACAGCCTTATCTTTTTTTAAACCACTTCTTATTTTCTTAGAAATTATTAGAATATTTTCATTCATGTTTCTATTCCTTTCACATATATAGATTTATTCAAATATTATTTTATGCAATAATATGACTCTTTTCTTCAGTTAAAATACAGGTTATGCATTTTTACTCAAAATCAGAAATTGACATTTATTCCATTCCTCAAAATAGATTACAAAATTAGCAACTACGTGCATTCGATTTTCTTCTAAACTTACAACTCTCTAAGTTTGATCTTTTATCTATAGCTAATAAGAAAAAAGCATTTTTTACTAAGAGAATAATTATTTTACGCCTCGAAGCTTTGAGGTGATAAATGCAAATAATATGTACAATTTTGATTTTTCAAGAGTCCGTGAAACTTCTTTAATTTTTATTCTCTTCTTTATTGATATTTGAGTATATAGCCCTGCAGCAGCAAAAGCAGAAATTCTCCCATGTAGTTTCATTCTTTGCTTTGTGGACAATGTATATCCTTGATAGTTATCTATATAAATATCATTTCCTTTAAATGTTAGTCCATCTTCTTGATATTCACAAATATATATCGATTTATTGAACCAACGAAGAGAATAACCAGCATCTGAAATTCTATCCCAAACGACTTCTTCTGTTATGAATTTTTCACCCGGGAAAACAGGAAAAGGAAATTTTTGAAGTATTGAAGTCTTATATACTTCTGCTTTATCTCCAAGCAACTTATTCTTTCGTCGACTTACATTTGGTGAATCGATATAACCAACATTAATATAACTTTCAGGGAATTCTCCGACAATTCTTCCATCCATATATGATTTCAATCCTGCCACACCTGCAAGTGAGTCTATATTTTTTGTATCATTAATCCATTCTATTACAGTTTCTATTGCATCAGCTGGTAGAAAATCATCAGAATCTACAATCATAGTATATGAATAATTAGCATATTTCAAAGCTTTATTTAAAGCGGTATGCTTCCCTGAGTTATTTTGCAGGAAATATTGTATTGTAAAATCATTTTCATTTTCAAGCCATGGTTGCACAATCTTATGTGTTGAATCTGTTGAACCGTCATTTACAATAATCCATTCAAACTCCTTACTATTTTGATCATTCAGTGATTTATATAGTCTTTGAATTTCTACATCTCTATTAAACGCTGGTGTAACTATTGTTATCATTTTTATTTTCACCTTATATCAACATTATAAGTTGATATTTCTCTTTCCGTTTTATATGACTTATAATTACTATTTTTCATTTCTACATTGCTATATTGTTATATTATTACACAGTTTACTATTTTTTTCCACATATGCTTTTTAATAGCAAATTAAACAATCAGACATTTCAACTACGCATAGAAATTTGTAATAAAAATCTTATATCAACAATAATTTACCTCGAAAAATATTTAACTTATACCTATGGTAACCCGTTTCACTGCATATGGACCTATATAATAAAACCCTACCACCTATTTGGATGATAGAGTTCTTCGACAAATTTAACAATCATATTTCGATTATTCTTTAAAAAATTAGATTAATCAGCACTAATTCTCACGTTTTTTTCCATATTTGAAATAAATTCGCTTGCCTTATTCACAGTGTCTTTATTTGGTTCCATAACATATAAGTCCCATCCTGGCATTGAGTAAGTGTTGGTACTGTGAGCACCTGTTCCTGTCACTTGAAATTGTAGTATATCCCAACTTTCTCCATTATTAAGTTGATTCCTTATCAGTTCAGTAAAATCGTCTTGTGGAATACTCATTTGGACACTATTCCCTACCGATTTTAGTATTGAAGAATAATTAGTTAATATCGCAGGTGACAATGCTTTATTCAAAATTCCCTTAATCAATTCCTGCTGGTTAGTAACTCGATCATTATCACCACCAGGTAAAGTTTTTCTTTCTCGTACAAATGCTAAAGCTTTTTTTCCGTTTACACTGTTCATTCCTTTTGTAAATGTGTCTCCATTAAATGCAGTGAAACTGTATTTAGAATATACATCAACACCACCCAATGCATTCACTATAGATTCTACTGAGGTGAAGTTTACTTTTAAGTAGTAATCAATATTTATTCCAAATAAGTTTTCTAACGTTTTCACTGACTCACCCACACCGTAAATCCCTGCGTGCGTAAGTTTATCCATTCTTCCTTTTGTTCCAAGTTTTACGTGGTAATCACGAGGAATACTTGTAAGTAAGATTTGATGTGTTTTTGGATTGACAGTCATAATCATATTCACATCTGAGCGTGAGACTGTTGAAACAGGACCATAAGTATCAATTCCAGTGATGAAAACAGAGAATGTATCGTCAGAAACGTTTACATCTGGTTTGTCAATCGATACTTCTTCATCATATGAAACATAATCAATTACTTTTGTTTTTGCATCAAATTCAGGATTAAACTCATTCATTAATCCACGATGTGCTTCACTCAGTAGAATCACTTCCACTTTACCCTCTAGTAAGTCTGTTCCTAGAGTTCCATAGCTAGAATAATCAACAATCGTAGGGGTAGCATTTTTCTTTTCTTGGATTAATTCTTTAGCACTAGTTATTCCTTCTGAGTCCATAGTTGTATTAGCCCCAAAGCTTAAATCCTTAATATCATTAAACTTCTCATAGGGACTATCTGCTTTTACAACCATAGAAATAACGTGAGTATCTTTATTCGCACCTGTAAGCTTACTTAAGAGATCTCCACCTTGCATAACGTATCGTGTTGTAAATAGAAGAGCAAGAGACACTAAGAGCGATACCACTTTTGATGCTCCTCTAACTTTTCCTTTTGTTTTGATTGTCTTATACCTGTCATTTTGTAATACTGAAATTCCAACTGAGTCATATCCGCGATACTCAAGTCGCTTTAAACCCATAATTAAAACATCGACCGCATTATTTGGGCCGACATAT
>RCMY010001400.1_pt1 | contig 42285 bp, 34 predicted proteins | sample 2041341 | NCBI WGS metagenome assembly RCMY01 (sample SAMN09708234, study PRJNA481090) | Marine sediment metagenome, whole genome shotgun sequencing project. | reverse complement strand
GCCCGGGAAACTACCCCCAGGCCTTACACACTAATACTACTAAGTAGATGTTGGTCTTATCGCAGACGATCCACAGATTTCACGAGATCTTCATCCTTTTTGATGGCCCTATTGGCAAGGACCAATAAAACGATAGAAATGATAGGAATCAGCATCCCAATACCCTTCTCCGAGACCGAAGCCTCTCCAGATAAATTTAGCGATCGATAAACGAAAAATCCCAATAAAAAAAGATTCAATATGAGGTTCAGCCTATTGATAACAAACTGATTTTTTCTTTTCTTGTAGATAACTATGGCAATCAAGGCTAAAATAGCTGATAAGTAAAAAGCACCTGAAACCAAGATATCATGCTTTGCAAAGATAGCGTTTCCATCGGCATCGGACCATAAATTTACCCAAAACGGTAGTATCCCCGAAATGAGCATCACAAAAAACAAATATACGGTCTGAATTCTTTGTATCATGGTATGAATTAGGTTTCGAAGTGCAAAAATACAGGCTTTTTAAAAAAAATAGCTGTGGTATTGAAAATAATTTGTAATATTGTCACGTTATAGGTTACAACACTTACCTCAACGGAAATCTTTCCCGAGTAACATCCAATCGAATATACACTTCTTGTTATTCTTATTTAGACACATAATTTATATCATACTTAATGTTTGAAATTTCAGATTTAAAAGCAAAAAAGCTGCCTGAGCTTCAGGAAATAGCTAAAAGCCTTAATGTACCCAAATTCAGGACCCAAAAAAAATTGGATCTGGTCTACCAAATTCTAGATCTACAGGCGGCCAACCCAAAAATTACCGAGGAAGTCGTTTCGGCGGACAAACCCGAAAGAGAGGAGAAGCCCAAACCCAAACCACGGGAACCAAGGGCAAAGGTCACTAAAGAAAAGAGTGAAAAAACTTCGTCCAATACTTCCAAGGATTCCAAAGACGTTAAAGACGTCAAAGATTCAAGGGATACGGACAGCGGAACAAAGGATACTAAAAAGCCGAGGCCGCGTCCGCAAAGTGCGAAGTCCCCTTCCTCCAAAAAGGAGAAGGATAGTACGAGCCACAAGAGCCAGAACAAAGCCAATAAAAATCCACGGCATCAGAAGAGCAGTTACGATAAGAGTAACTATGACAAAGATCTGAAGAACCGTTACAAGGCGCCGGAATATGAATTCGACAGTATTATCGAAAGCGAGGGTGTGCTTGATATTATGCAAGATGGCTACGGCTTTCTGCGTTCTTCGGATTACAATTACCTCTCTTCGCCCGATGATATTTACGTATCGCAATCACAGATTCGCTTGTTCGGTCTAAAAACCGGAGATACGGTATTGGGCAATGTTCGTCCACCAAAAGAAGGTGAAAAATATTTTCCCCTTATCAAGGTCAATAAAATCAACGGAATCGACCCGCAAGTAGTGCGCGACCGGGTTTCCTTTGAGCACCTGACTCCATTATTTCCACAGGAAAAATTCAATATTGCCGATCGCCAAAGCAATATTTCAACACGGATTATGGATTTGTTCTCCCCTATCGGGAAGGGCCAAAGGGGCATGATCGTCTCCCAACCGAAAACGGGAAAGACCATGCTGTTGAAGGCCATCGCCAATGCCATTGCCGCCAACCATCCCGAGGTATTCCAGATTGTTCTATTAATCGATGAACGCCCGGAAGAGGTTACCGATATGCAACGGAACGTGCGCGGTGAAGTCGTCGCCTCTACCTTCGATAAAGAACCTGCCGAACACGTACGCGTTGCCAACATTGTACTCGAAAAAGCAAAGCGTCTGGTCGAATGCGGCCATGATGTGGTCATTCTTTTGGATTCCATCACCCGTTTGGCGAGAGCCTATAATACAGTACAGCCCGCTTCCGGAAAGGTATTGAGTGGTGGTGTGGATGCCAATGCGCTTCACAAACCCAAACGCTTCTTCGGTGCAGCCCGTAATATCGAGGGAGGAGGTTCACTTACGATCATTGCCACGGCATTGACCGATACCGGATCTAAAATGGACGAAGTCATCTTTGAGGAATTCAAGGGAACCGGTAACATGGAACTGCAACTCGACCGTAAGATTTCGAACCGTAGAATTTATCCTGCAATCGACCTGACCTCTTCAAGCACAAGAAGGGAAGACCTGTTGTTAGATGATAATACGATTCAGCGTATGTGGATACTCCGCAAGTATTTGGCGGATATGAATCCCGTGGAAGCCATGGAATTTATAGAGCAGCGTATCAAGCAGACCAAGAACAATGAGGAGTTCTTGTTGACAATGAACCAGTAATTCTAGCACCGCAATTTTCTAAATAAACCGAATCCCAATTTCCAAACAACCAGTTTGGAAATTGGGATTTTTTTTGGCAATAATTGCGAATATATCATAGTACCCTACGAGCACATAATCGTAATATTACAATATTAGAATTTAAACGTTATACCCATCAAGTGGATGTTGTTTTCCCCACAGAAAATTATCGCCTACGTTTAATTGTAAATGATTTCTTGATAAATTATTGCGAAGTATCGGTATTTTCGGATATCTTTATGGCATAAATTAGTTTCTTCCCCCGGTTTTCTAAATTTCCCCGAACCTGCCCATCCCCCGCAGGCAGCATTAGCATGTTAAATTTTAATCCTAAAACTTTACGTCATGAAAAATGCTCAAAAATTCGCCCTTAAATTTGCTTTTGCCCTTGTTTTATTATTCGGCATTATCAGTTGTGATGGCTGTAAACAGAAGACCGACGATATAATCGTCACGGCGGATGATGTAAAAGAAATAATTATAACCGACGACCAAGCCAAAAGCAGGTTTGAAAATTATAGTGAACATCGTGGCAAAATCATAGAACGTTATGAAAACAATGGAAGAAAGTTTGACGATTCGATTTCCCCTAAACTCCAATATAACAAAAGTAAGGAGCAAGACGATAAGGCTGAAAAGCAAGATGCACAAAATGGATTTGTACCTGTACAGTACACCTATTATAAATATGATGATTTCAAGAAATACTTAAAATTCATAGAACAAGAGACTAAAAAAGCAGGTGCCGATATATCGACAATACGCATTTATTTCGCCAACTACCCCGAAAATGAGCGCGATGAGGACAAGCAAAAAAGAAATACGGTAATGTTCGTACCGACCATAGAGATAGACGGTAAAGAGTCTGCCTACTATATTTCGGATGAAGGAGTAGCTGGCAAGTCAATACCATTTTTACTTACCGATTCTCTTAAAAGAACAGGGAAGGCCGCCCCAATAGGCAGTCTAGATGTTCCTAAGAAAAGTAATGAAGCAAACCTTTTACCAAATTTCCCAAGTTTGACAACCAATCCGCCACCACCTTTTTATGGAGAGCAGAGTGTGATAGGTAACGAAGGCGGCCGCAATCCTCCTAGCGAGCAATAGCCAGGAATACTACTAATAATTGTAGACCATGGAGTATGGGATAGTACTTTCGTTGCTGGAGATGGTATACATACCCCTCTATGCCGTCACCTTAATGGTCGCATTATGGCGTTATCCAAAATACTTTGATACTCCACTGCGGTTTTTACCTATATTATTCCTTTACACCTTTTTAAATGAATTATTGGGTCACCTAATAGCATCTGATGAATACATAGCCTTAATTTTTAGCGATCTTGCTGATAATAACATTATCTACAATGTGTATACCATTATATCATATCTCTATTTTTTTTATATTTTTCGGTCTTTCTCAAGGGATGACTCTTTTCGAAAAAACATCGTATATGGCGGCTTGATTTTTTTGACATCATGTGTTATTAATGTTTTTTTTCAAAGCTTTACAACAAATTCCCAGACTTGGGCGTATGTAGTCGGTGCATGTATCTTGTTATATTGTACCGTTTCTTATCTGTGGCATTTTTTTTCTATTCCTGAGAAATTTACTTTGAAACAGAACATTATCTTTTGGATAAGTCTTGGAATAACACTCTTTTATTTGGGGTATTTGCCCATTAAAATTTTAAGGTTTTACAATCCCCCAAATTTATACAATGAAAGTCCTGTAGTAAAAATCATGCACCTAAGCTTAATTTTCGTGACGTACACTATTTTTATCGTTGGATTCATTCGTATGAGAAGACCGCTGAGAAGAGTGATCAATATGTAAGAACCTCTTTTCCTTGGCTGTTACCATGAACAACTAGCTCAAATTTAGGATGGTAAACTCTTACCACTTTCAATCCCTGACAGTATTGCAGTCCAAAATCGACAATATTTCAGGGTATTGTCCTCAAAAGAGCGAAAAGTTGAAGTGCCTGTCGGCTTTTCAAAACAAACTAAACTTTGCCAAACCACTTCGTCATAGGAGCTAAGAGCACACTGGCTTAAAAACTGCCCGTTCCATCAAAGAAAATCACAAAATTAATATTCGTAATCAGGGCTTCCGTATGGTTCTTGTGCCATCAGGGTGAAATAATTAACGAAACCTAAAAAACTTAAAATGAAAGTATTAGTTATAGGCGCAGGCAATATGGGATTAACATATGCCGAGGCCATGTCAAGATCAAAACTGCTCAAAAAACGAAACGTGATGATTTTGGACAACTCCCCTGAAAAAATCCTATCGCTTCAAAAAATTTCGCATTTCGATGTGTTTGAAAATTTGGAAGATTGCCTACCACAGGCCGATATGGTTTTTATAGCTGTAAAACCCTACCACAGCACAGCACTTTTTGCAAAGATGAAACCGCTGCTCAATCCGGGGCAGATCATTATTTCGATTATGGCGGGCATCACAATAAAAGCAATGAAGGAAGCCTTGGGCATCGATAAAGTGGTTCGGGCCATGCCCAATTTACCGGCACAAGTGGGAAAAGGGATAACCTCTTATATGGTTTCGGAAGAAATTAGCCGTATCGAATTACTGACCGTAGAAAACCTATTGGATACTACCGGGAAATCCATTCGCGTGCATTCCGAAAACTATATCGATGCCTCCACCGGAATTTCGGGAAGCGGACCTGCCTACGTGTTTTATTTTATGCACAGTATGATGGAAGCGGCCCTAAAAATGGGCTTTTCAAAAAACGATTCCAAAGTCTTGGTCAGCCAGACTTTCGAAGGTGCGGTTGAACTGTTCAATCAATCCGACCTCTCACCCAATTCCTGGATGGACAAGGTAGCGTCAAAAGGAGGCACCACCCGGGCGGCACTCGACTCCATGGACGACAATAATGTGAAGGAGCTCATTGAAGAAGCGGCATACGCGGCATTCAACAGGGCCGTCGAACTTGGTAAAGAAAAATAATATGTATAAACAAAGAGTAGTTATAAAGGTAGGTACGAACGTAATGACCAACAAGGACAATCGGATCGTGAGGCCCATTTTGAAAAAATTGGTAAAACAGATCGCCGAACTGTACGAGAACGATATCATGGCGGTATTGGTTTCGTCAGGATCGGTAATCGCCGGTATGGAGGTCATGGGCGATTGTAAAATAAGTGATAAGACCATTCGCAGACAGGTATTTTCGTCCATTGGGCAACCTCGAATGATGCGACTCTACTATAATATCTTCCGTGATTATGGTATGAAATGCGCACAGGTACTCGCCACAAAACGTGATTTCAATCCCGGTGTCCACCGTGAAAACATGATCAACTGTTACGAGGGACTAATGTCCGAAGGCGTCATACCGATTGCCAATGAAGACGATGCGGTCTCGGTAACAAATTCGATGTTTTCCGATAATGACGAACTGGCCAGCTTGGTCGCCGAATTGATCCAAGCGGATAAATTTATTATATTAACGGATATCGACGGACTCTACACCGGCCATCCCGATGACGAACATACTGAAGTAATAGAAAATGTGGGAATCGACGAAAATGTAGAAAAATACGTGAAAGAGGTAAAAAAAGGCGAGGCCGAAGGCCGTGGAGGAATGGGTTCAAAACTCAGCATCGCCAAGAAGACCGCTGCCAAAAACATTCCTACCTTTATTGCCAACGGAAAACGGGATAACATTATTACGGATATCGTTGAAGGTAAACAGGTGGGGACCCGGATTATGGCGTGAGGATGACGGATGACGTAGTATAACAATTAAAAATTAGCAATAGACATGAAAATACTGGATACTGAATTAAAAAACAAGGTGCTGAAATCGATGATTTCGATTTTGGATGAAGACCGGGTTAAAATTTTGGAAGCCAATCAAAAAGATTGCGAGCTTTTCGAAAAAGACGACCAAGCGCTTTATGACCGGCTAATCGTTACCGACAAAAAGGTCGACGAGATGATTGAATCAGTAAAAGAAGTGATGGGACAAGAAGATCCCGTGGGTAAATTGAAATCCGACCGAAAATTGGAAAACGGACTGGAAATCAAAAACAAGACCGCCCCGTTCGGCACCATCATGATTATCTACGAATCCCGGCCTGATGTTACCATCGAGGCAGCCGTGCTGGCTTTTAAGGCCAACAACAAAATCCTTTTAAAAGGAGGGAAAGAGGCCTATCACAGCAACCAGGTCCTAGAAGCTTGCTGGCACCGTGCACTAAAAGAAAACGGGTTGGATACGGATTGGATCCGACTGCTTAATATGGATCGGACAGAAACTCAGGCTTTCTTAAAAAATCCGCCTGAGAAACTAGATCTTATAGTACCTCGCGGCGGAGAACGACTAATCGCCTTTGTGAAAGAGCACGCCCAATGCGCCGTTTTGGTCAGCGGCCGAGGGAACAATTTTTTATTTGTGGATAAAAATGCGGACTGGAAAAAGAGTCTGAATGTCATCCTGAACGCCAAGACCCATAAAATTTCGGCCTGCAACGCACTGGATAAAATCTTGATCGATAGTGCCATTCCCGATTATCCAGAAAAAGTGAAGGAACTGGATTCCTTTTTAACGGTAAACGGAGTCTCTATTTTGGTGGATGATAAAACAGGGGCTGTACTAAAGGATAGACCAATAATTAAGGATGAATCTGTTTGGAAGGAAGAGTTTTTGGCCATGAAATGCTGTATCGGCACCGTGGATGGTCTGGACGATGCCATCGAAAAAATAAACACGTATTCCGGGGGACATTCCACAACCATCATGTCGTCGGACAAAGAAGCGGCCGTAAAATTCATGGAACAAGTCGATTCCGCCGCTGTATACCACAACGCCTCTACGCGGTTTACCGACGGCGGGGCCATGGGTGTAGGTGCCGAACTCGCCATAAGTACGGACAAACTGCACCACCGAGGCCCATTAGGACTTGAACAGTTGGTCACCAATAAGTACTATGTGTATGGCGACGGGCAAGTGAGGGTCTGAAAACCACAACGCCGATAGATCGGTTCACATGACAATAACTGAAAAAGCCCCAACGGAATTTATCCGATGGGGCTTTTCTATATGTTAAAAACTATCCTTTCGACTATAACGCCGCAACGTGCTTTGCCAACTTGCTCTTTAAGTTCGCCGCTTTGTTGTCATGGATAATATTACGCTTCGCCAGACGATCGATCATGCTATAGACACTTGGCAAAAGGGCCGAAGCATCTTCTTTCTTCTCCTCGCCACGCAATTTCTTGATTGCGTTACGCGTAGTTTTATGCTGATACCGGTTGCGGAGACGTACCGTCTCGTTTCTTCTGATTCGCTTTAACGCCGACTTGTGATTTGCCATCTTATTCTATTAGTTATTGCGTTACTAAGTTACTCGGCTATCGGGTTCTAAATTAACAACTGTTAACTCATACCTCTTAACTCATAACTCTTAACTCGTTTATAGTAGCCCGTAGGGGAATCGAACCCCTGTTACCAGGATGAAAACCTGGCGTCCTAACCCCTAGACGAACGGGCCTTTTGCCAATTATGAGCTATTTAAAATTCTGAACCCATAACTCTTTACTTATTTACTGTAGCCCGTAGGGGAATCGAACCCCTGTTACCAGGATGAAAACCTGGCGTCCTAACCCCTAGACGAACGGGCCAATAGAGGTACAAAGTTAGAAATACGAAGTGCGAAATTGAAACACCCCGTATTTCGTACTTCTAATTTCGCACCTATAATTGCGGATGCAAAAATACAATTATTTTTCACTATCGCAAGAGCTGTTTCATATTTTTCCGTGCAGTGGTTGGTTTAAGGATAGTTTGGGTTTTTGATTGCCAAAATACACCAAGATAAGAACAAAAGTTCAAGTGCAGGTACAAGTCCAAATTAGCTAACTTACAAACCAGCACCTCTACCAGCCTGTCAATCCTGCTGTCCACCGGCAGCTCCACCAGTATGTAAATCCGGCTGTCCACCAGCATGTCCACCCGGCCATAAAAGATTCGAAATTTAGTTGGTTGGGCGAGTATGGTTTGAATTCCGACCCCATTGCGGCGGGCGGGCGTTTGAGCTTTCTAATACGCCTTCGCGAACAGCACCCGCCTTTCCGAAGGCTCTCCCGTAATCATGCAACTGCCTGCTTCCTGTTCTGCATCTATGGGGATGCAGCGTATAGTGGCCTTAGTTTCTTCCTTAATACGGTTTTCGGTTTCGAGGGAGCCGTCCCAATGCGCGGATATGAATCCTCCTTTATCCTCCAATACTTTTTTGAATTCTTCATAGGTATCCACTTTGGTAATGTGGGTATCCCTAAAATCGACCGCTTTTTTAAAGATATTTTTTTGGATATCCTCTAACAAAAACTCAATTTTAGAGACTACCTCATCCATGGGAACGATTTCTTTGGTCAACGTATCCCTCCGAGCGACTTCATAGGTGCCGTTTTCAAGATCCCGTTTTCCAACGGCCAAACGTACGGGCACGCCTTTCAGTTCGTATTCATTGAACTTGAATCCGGGTTTATGGGTATCCCTGTTATCGAATTTTACTGAAATTCCCTTTGACCGAAGCTCTTTCACCAAAGGCTCTATTTTTTCTGAAATGGCATCCAACTGCTCCATTCCTTTATATATAGGAACGATGACCACCTGAATGGGCGCCAGCTTGGGCGGCAGCACCAATCCGTTATCATCGCTGTGCGCCATAATCAAGGCGCCCACCAAGCGCGTTGAAACACCCCATGAGGTAGCCCATACATACTCTTGCTTACCCTCTTTGGTCGCAAATTTCACATCGAACGCCTTGGCAAAATTCTGACCCAAAAAATGCGAGGTTCCGGCTTGCAATGCCTTGCCGTCTTGCATGAGTGCCTCTATACAATAGGTTTCGATCGCGCCTGCGAAACGCTCGCTTTCCGATTTTGTGCCCTTGATGACCGGCATCGCCATGTGGTTCTCGGCAAATTCGGCATAAACGTTCATCATTTGCTCCGCCTCCTCGATAGCTTCCGCCTCCGTAGCATGAGCCGTATGGCCTTCTTGCCAAAGGAATTCCGCGGTACGAAGAAACAGGCGCGTACGCATTTCCCAGCGTACCACGTTGGCCCACTGGTTGATCAACAAAGGCAGGTCGCGGTAAGACTGTATCCATCTTCTGTAGGTATCCCAGATAATGGTTTCCGAAGTTGGCCTTACAATCAATTCTTCCTCGAGTTTGGCATCCGGATCTACTATAATACCGCTGCCATCTTCCGCATTTTTTAAGCGATAGTGGGTCACGACCGCGCATTCCTTGGCGAAACCGGCTACGTGACTGGCCTCCTTGCTCAAATAGGATTTGGGAATAAACAACGGGAAATAGGCGTTCTCATGTCCGGTTTCCTTGAACATCCTGTCCAATTCAGCCTGCATTTTCTCCCAGATGGCGAATCCATAAGGCTTGATGACCATACAGCCCCGCACCCCGGAATTTTCGGCAAGATCGGCTCCGACCACCAATTCGTTATACCATTTGGAGTAATCTTCGCTACGCTTCGTCAATCTTTTACCCATAGAATTTACTTTGGCACAAAACTTGTGTTAATGTTAACGTAAATAGTCGGTAAAACTACTTATTTTTATACTGTTTTTACCCTTAAAAACTAAAAAGTTAAAACCATGATATATTCACTACCCATTCCGAAAATCCGTATCGCGGCCTTGTTCTCCCTCACAGGCATTGTGCTAGCTTCGTGCGGATCATATCAGTCGGCGTCTTATTACGATAACGATGGTATTTATTCTAGCGACAATCAGGTCACTGCCGAAAGACCGCAGCGTACCGCACAAAAGAAAAAAGAAACGGGGAACGAAGCCTATACCAATTATTTCGGACAGCAGGCCGCTCAATACGAAGAAGCATTGGAAGGCGAAATCTTTACCGACATCGATTCGTATAGCAGCGACACCGAAATGGAAAATGATAGTGTACCACAAGGCCAGTTGACCGATTATTACGATAACGGCAACGACTATGCAGGTTATGCCGCTTGGGGAGATAATACCACCAGTGTAAATATCAATGTATATGATAACAGCTGGGGCTGGGGCGGATTCGGATTCGGTTCCCCTTGGTTGTATAATTCCTATGGATGGGGCGGATATGGCTTTGGATGGGGAGGCTATTACAATCCATGGAGATACCGCTACAGCCCTTGGGGTTGGGGAGGCTATTATGGGTATGGATATGCGGGTTATTACGGTGGCTACGGATGGGGCGGCTACGGAACATGGGTACCCCATTATGGTTATTATAACAGATATAACAATTACTATGGATACGGACAACGAAATTATGCCTACAATTCAACACGAAGGGGGTATTATCGAAACACCAATTCCATAACCGGAAACAGTTCGAGATATGCTTCAAACAACAGGTCGAACGTTAACCGTAACCAATCGACTCCGCGGTATTCCGCTACACGTTCTAATGCAGACAGAAGCTCGGCTGCACGAACCTCCCGGAGTACCAGTGTCAACAGAAACAGTTCCGCGACATCGAGAAGAACCGTTGGTGTAGATAGAAATCAATCGTACCGCACCAGCAGAAGTACTCGGGCTACACCCAATTATAACCGTTCTTCAAGAAGCAACCAGACGTATAGTAGCTCCTCACCGAGAAGTAATACGGCCCGATCAACAGCTCCACGAAGTTCGACGTACCGAAGTTCGGGTACTAGAACCCAAAGCAGTAGCGGCACCTACCGAAGTTCAAGCCCGCGAAGCAACCAATCATATCGCAGTTCTTCGCCACGAAGTAGCAGTAATAGCAGCTATCGATCATCTGGTAGCCGCAGTTCGACCCCAAGTAGTAGCGCCAGAAGTTCGGGAAGCAGCTCAAGAAGTTCTTCCGGCAGCGTCAGAAGTTCAGGGAGTTCTTCTAGAAGCTCTAGCGGTTCGACACGGTCTTCCTCGGGCGGAAGAAGAGGTAACTAAAACAAAAATCAGCCGTCCCATAAGAAATCAAATTCCAAATATTGGGATAGGTTGTCGATCATCATCACAGAGTCAAGCCTTTAGAAACAAATCCAAAATTGATTTAAAAACTGCTTAGAATGAAAAGATTTTTGACTTTCATCGCGCTATCCGCATGCGCCATTTCAAGTGCACAAAACATTGATGACGTGCTGCGTTACAGCACTGAAAACTTGCAGGGCACAGCCCGTTATCAAGGCATGGGCGGTGCTTTCGGCGCCTTGGGGGGCGATTTATCGGCATTGAGTGCCAACCCCGCCGGTAGCGCGGTCTTCAATAACAGTGTGTTTACTTTTACTGGCACCTATTTCGACCGTCGGGCCGAAGCGGACTATCAGGGAATTAGAACCAACGACAACTCCAATTCACTGGATATCAATCAGGTGGGCGGTGCCTTAGTCTTTAAATCCAAAGACCCGGATTCAAAGTGGAGAAAGATATCCGCCGCGTTCAATTACGATATGGTGCAAAATTTCGATGATCGTATCTATGTGACCGGAGCCAGTAACGAGAAAATTGACGATTACTTCCTGAATTTTGCCGAGGGTATTGCGACAGAGGATATACGAACGCTGGACAATGAAAGCCTCACTGATGCGTATTTGGACATCGGTGCCACAGGAGGTCTAGGATATGGTGCGCAACAGGCCTTTTTAGGATTTCAGGCCGGTATAATCGATCCCGACCCAACTGATGAAACGGAGACTACCTATATTTCGAATGCCACCCCCGGGGAAGCCATGCAGAATTTCCGGCAGACCGTTTCCGGACAGAATAGCAAGTTTACCGTTAACGGCGCCACGCAATATGGTGAACATCTACAATTCGGTGCCTCTTTGAACTTTCATAATGTGCTTTTTGATAGGTTGAACCGGTATCGTGAGGAGTATTCCGACTCGAATTCGGAGATACGCAGAACTAGTTTTGAAAATTTGCTGCAGACCGATGGTAGCGGATTCTCGTTCGGTGTGGGAGCTATCGGAAAGTTGAACGATCATATCCGATTAGGCGCAAGTTATCAATCGCCCACCTGGTATCGTTTGACCGACAATTTCACGCAACGTATCAGTTCGAACTATCGAAACAGAAATACGGAAATCGATGGCTCGCCGTTTTTAGGAACGAACATTTTTGACTACCAGATTACGACTCCCGGCAAATTGACCGGAAGTATCGCCGCAGTATTCGGCCAAAACGGATTGTTAAGTTTCGATTATGGTTATCAAGACTTCTCAAATGCGGAATTACGACCGACCAGCGATGCTCTTTTCGCCTCCGAAAATGCTTTTATTTCAGAGGCACTAGGCGGGGTATCGACCTTTAGGGTCGGTGGAGAGTATCGCATTAAAAGACTTAGCCTGAGAGCGGGATATCGCTATGAGCAAAGTCCGTATGAAGATGGAAACATTATCGGGGACATCAACGGTATTTCTGGCGGACTCGGCTTTAATTTTGGGGGTAGCCGATTGGATTTTGCCATCAATCGCACGGAGCAAGATGTACTTCATTATTTAGCGGATACCGGGATCAATACACCTGCCGTTGTTAATAAAATTAATATGAACTATAGTTTGGGATACACCTTAAACTTCTAACAGGAAAAGGCCATTCGCAATACGCTGTTCGCCAAACGCTTTTTTGCGTGGGGTGTACAGCGTTAAGCATTTTGTGGGGATTCGTTTTGGGAAACTGGTGATATCACCGCTTCAAGGTAAAGTGCGTTCGAGTAGATTTAGCAACTACCACACCATCTTCTTGACCGCCGTACTCCAATCGAAACCAATAGTCCGAAGAAGGTAACGGCATTCCGTTGAAGGTACCGTCCCAATCAGTGTTGACCCCTAATTGTGCCAATAGCTTTCCATATCTGTCGAAGACGAATACCGAAGGATCGGTCAAAGTTTCTATGCCCTGAATATTCCAGGTATCGTTCGCACCATCCGCATTCGGGGTAAAGAACTTCGGATAGCCCACGACTAAAAATTCCTCCGGTTCGGTAGTGCCACATCCATTTTTATCATTGATTATGAGCGTATTTATTCCTGGAGGCACATCATTAAAAACGGGGTCATCCTGAAATTCACCTCCATTGACGGCATATTCGTAATCGCCATCGCCCTCCGCAAAAATTTCAATATTGTTCCTATCCGGATCCAGAGTGAGGTTGGAATTTAAAAGTTCGACCCTATCCAAAACGGGGATTCCGTAAAAGGTGATCAAGATATCATCGGTCACATGACCGAAACTGGTAGTGATGTCAACAATATAACGACCAGAATTGGGGCTGACGACTACTATTTGATCTGCTGAAGGACCTGAACCCAAGGGCGCATCTATAGTGCCATCGTCATCATAGTCGACCGACCAAGCGACATTCAGAATATCGGGTCCGGCTGGGGAATTAAGTGCGCTCAGAGGGATATCGGGATCACCTTCACAGGCAATAATATCCAATCCTAAAAATTCGTCCCGTAAGGTACAATCCAAAGCACTGTCTTGATCGGCGTCTACCGAACTACCGGTAAACGTGAGCATAAAATGTTCGGCCTCCTCGTCGAAATTGGTGTTGTAATTATTGATAAGGATGTAGTACATCTCGCCCGGCTGCACCTCTAACCAAGGGGAATACGTATTGTTGTTCCCTTCCGTAACATCATCCACAAAAACACCGCCTTCTTGCCCGCTTACGGGATTCACCCCGATACCAGTGAAATTGGTATTGTTGACCTCGTAGTTACAGGCGGCCACAGGTGCCGTACCGTTACTGATATCGGTACAATCGGGATCCGGGCCGAAAACGATAAAATCCCACTCCGCCGTCGGGGTTCCCGAACCACCGACCGGCAAGGCCTCGATATCGAAACCGACCTGCCCGCCCGTTCCGGCGCGAAAAACGAACCATGAGGCATTATTTTCGATGTTGGCCGAACTCACACTGCCCTTTTCAAGACAATCATATAAGCGGATAACCTCCGGATCAAAATCATCAATATCACCGCTACCATCGGCATAGCCCATAATAGGCGCATCGGCACATACGGGAATGGCGGTTCGGCAATCGGGGGAGTTTTGTGCGTTCATTCCTAGACAAAAAAGCAGGAATACGGCGCAGAAGGCATATGGGTTGGGTCTCATAAGATCGGGACTATAGAAAATTCTACCTATCTATAACTAGTATCACCCCCTGTTTAGTATATTTCGACAGGGAAAATTGGCAGTTAATCGATGAAATCCCTTAGCGTTTCAACGAAAAGTGATTGTTGATATACTTGGCCTCCACGGTCTGCCCCCTACCATCTTTATAGGTAAGTCTAAACCAGTAATCGGATTCGGGAAGTAATCTCCCTCGAAAGGTGCCTATCCAATTATAGTCGCTACCGTCAAGTTTGCACATCAACTTGCCGTAACGGTCGAAAATCGATACCGATGGGTCGTCCAGCAGTTCCAGACCGGAAATATGCCAAGTATCATTCGATCCATCGTTATTTGGGGTGAAAAATTTGGGGAAACCGATTACGACGATTTCTTCCGTAACGGCGCCGCAGCCCTGCGGGTCGTTTACCGTAAGGGTGTGCATACCGGGCAAAACGTCGATAAACCTGTTACTTTTCTGGTATTCCCCGTCGTCTAATCGGTATTCAAGGGCGTTAGGCCCATCGGCCATTACGGTTATCGTATTGTTGTTACTCAGATCCTCGATAACGATATCGATGATTGTTGGGGGTTGGGACACGCTAACCGCAATGGTTTTCGAATCGGAACAGCTCAGTCCCGCCTCTGTGTTGGTTACGGTCAGCGTGTAGTGGCCCGCTTCCGTCACTTCGATGTTAGGCGTTGTTTCCCCGGAATCCCAACCGTAGGTGTAATTGGCATTTGGATTTTCGGGACCTAAAAATATTCCTGAATTGGTTTCACATAAAAAGGCTATTTCGGGAAAATCGAGTACAGGTGTTTCCAAATTGATCAATTGAAAACTTTGGGATACGTCAAAGCATTTCGGATTATCGATGGAACCAACCCGGACATAAATCGTTTGTGAACCGGATTGCGTAGGATATTGTTTGGGCAATACATTCACCCCGTTAGTGGCATCGGCCAAGGAAGTATGATAGCTGACCATAAATTGGTTGGAATCTTGGCTTCCAAGGATTACCGCGTCTTTTTGTGAAAAATCCACAACATCTAAATTGGTACATGAGGCTTCATCGCCTACCGGATGGGCGACGGGCGTATCATAAAACGCCACTTGCACATCGCTGATAAGTGTGCTGAATGGTAGCACGACTTCCACTCGATAATTTGCGGAGGCAGCTACTTGCAGGGTCGGACCGTGTTCACCGGTAATAGGCTGGAATCCACTTCCCATAGCTGAAAACCATCTATAATGCGATGCATCCGAAGTAGTGGCATCTAAAATCACGGAATCGTTGTCACAGACCGATATCGGTGGCCCGAGCAAGTTATCGATAATAGAACAATCAAGCGCGTCATAGGGATTGGTCACAAAAATATTTCCGGAGAACTGAATCGAAAATCCCGAATTGACATTACTGAAATTATTGATGAAAAGATAATAGTCCTCTCCAGGTGCTACCTGTAGCCAGTCTTCGTATTGCACAGTATCCATGCTGCCGGTCGGGTCTTCCCCCACCCCGACAAAGGCATTGCCGTCTTGGTTATCGAAAAAGTTACAGCGCACCGGTTCGCCCAAAGTACCGCAATTGTCCGTTTTATATAGCGCAAAATCCCAATCCTCTTCGGCATCTATTCCAATGTTGAAACCCAATTGTCCGGATGCGCCGGTTCGAAAACGATACCAGGCGGAATTCGATTCGATTGCACCGTCCAAGGTCTGCTCCAGGCATCCGCTTTCGAGATCACCGTTGAAATCATCGGCGCCGTATCCGTTTGTACCTCCGTTGGTCGGAGTATTGTTACAAATGGGGATGGCGGTATCACAATCGGGTGCGACTTGGGCATGGGAAATCATCCCAAGAAAAAATAGCACACAGAAAATTCTGGAGAAGCGGTTCATAAGTAGGGAAGCTTTGGGGAAGGTAAAAATAATACAGCCTTTCCCTTAACACCAATTTATGTTGTGTAACGCCATATAGAGGACATAAAGTGCTATATTATGTATATCTTTGCGTCCGTTTTATGCAATTTTTTATGAAAATAGACAACACTTTAGCCAAGCAATACGAAGAAATGGGAGACGACCATACTTCGGCATCGGAAGAAACGCCTATGCGAAAGGATGCCTTCGAATTGGACGATGCCGAAAAGATAGAACGTATTCGCAAAAATGTGCAAGAAATCATGATTACCCTGGGTCTCGACCTTGAAGATGATAGCTTAAAAGGCACGCCGAACCGGGTGGCCAAAATGTACGTTCAGGAAGTCTTCGGAGGATTGCATCCCGACAGAAAACCCATATCGTCGACCTTTGCAAATAAATACAAATATGGGGAAATGTTGGTGGAAAAGAACATTACGCTATACTCCACTTGCGAGCACCATTTGTTGCCTATAGTCGGTAAAGCCCATATCGCCTATATTTCGGGAGGAACGGTCGTTGGCTTGTCCAAAATGAACCGAATCGTCGACTATTTCGCCAAACGGCCACAGGTACAAGAGCGCTTGAACATACAGATTGTACGTGAGCTGCAAGACGTTTTGGGTACTGACGATGTAGCCTGCGTCATCGATGCGAAACACCTATGCGTTAATTCAAGGGGAATTCGTGATATAGAAAGTAGTACCGTCACCGCAGAGTATGGCGGAAAATTCAAAAATGAAGCCGTTCGCAGGGAGTTTTTGGATTATATTAACTTGGATACCAATTTCTAAACCTTTTCGCCCAATATGCACGCCTACCAAAACCAAACCATACAAATCCACAATTCCCTTTCCGGTAAAAAAGAAGTTTTCGAAGCTTTGAACGAAGGCCATATCGGGATGTATGTCTGCGGCCCTACGGTCTATAGCAACGTACATCTCGGCAACTGCCGCACCTTTATGTCCTTCGACATGATTTTTCGGTATTTCAAGCATTTGGGATATAAAGTACGTTACGTGCGGAATATCACGGACGCCGGACATTTGGAGGATGATGCTGAAGATGGAGAGGATAAAATTGCCAAGAAAGCACGCTTGGAACAGTTGGAGCCCATGGAAGTGGTTCAGCGGTACACGCTCGATTTTCACAATACCCTCGAAAAGTTCAACTTTTTGCCCCCAAGTATCGAACCTACCGCCACCGGACACATTATAGAACAAATAGAGATCGTCAAGGATATTTTGGAAAAAGGATACGCTTACGAAGCCAACGGCTCGGTATATTTCGATGTGACCAAGTTCAACAAAGATTATGAATACGGAAAATTAAGCGGGAGAAAACTGGAGGATATGATTGCCAATACTCGTGATCTTACCGCCCAGGACGATAAGAAGAGTCCACAGGATTTTGCCCTTTGGAAAAAGGCCGAACCCCAGCACATTATGCGCTGGCCGTCTCCCTGGGGCGACGGTTTCCCGGGATGGCATTTGGAGTGTACCGCGATGAGCACTAAATATCTGGGGGAGACCTTCGACATTCATGGCGGGGGAATGGACCTGAAATTTCCACATCACGAATGTGAAATCGCACAAGCGGAAGCCAGTTATGGGCAGTCGCCGGTACGCTATTGGATCCATGCCAATATGCTGACGATGAACGGAAAGAAAATGGCCAAATCCACCGGCAATAATATTCTCCCCGGAGAAATCTTTACCGGCGAGAACGAATTACTCAGTAAGCCTTTTTCACCGTCGGTAGTGCGATTCTTTATGATGCAGGCCCATTATGCCAGTATTTTGGATTTAAGTGATGAAGCGCTATTAGCTTCTGAAAAAGGATTCAACAGGTTGATGGAAGCTTTCGATGGTTTAGACGGTTTGGAAACCGGTAATACAAGTGACTTCGACGTAAAAGCATGGGAGAAACAATGCTACGATGCCATGAACGACGATTTCAATACGCCGATACTCATCGCCCATCTTTTTGAGGCCGTACGCCACATCAACCTGATCAAGGAAGGCAAAGAGAGTATCACGCCTACAGACAAAGATGCCCTGCAACAGACCATAAACATCTTTGTTTTCGATGTACTCGGTCTTGAACAAAAAACTAGCAACGCCGCCGATACCAAAAAGCTGTCCGGAGTTGTCGAAATGCTGATCCAATTCCGAAAAGAAGCTCGGGAGAATAAAGATTTTGCCACCTCCGATAAAATCCGCGACCAATTGGCGGAATTGGGCATTCAATTAAAGGATGGTAAGGAGGGGACGACTTTTAGTGTAAGCTGAATGTCCCGCAGGGCGGCTCCGTCGAACCCCAACCAAGCCTAAACCATGAAAAAAATCCTGATAGCCCCCTTCGTTCTTTTGATACGGTTCTATCAGGTGGTCATTTCCCCCTACACGCCTGCCACTTGCCGCTACTCCCCTACCTGCTCGCAATATACCTTGGAAGCCCTGAAAAAACACGGTCTTTTCAAAGGTGGATGGCTTTCTTTGAAAAGGATTTTAAGTTGTAATCCGTGGGGCGGCGAAGGTCATGATCCCGTGCCGTGAAAAAGTGCAAGTTCAAACCCAAACTCAAACTTAATTTATATCAAATTACATTGCGCAACGAGCGGTGAACATCAGACCCTACTAGCCCACTTCCCACTTGCCCCGGCTGCCCGCTTGCCTACTTGCCTACTTGCCCACCGGCCTACTAGCCCTGCACACCTGCCCAATTGCTCACCTGCCCAATTGCACATCTGCCCACTTGCCACGCCTGCTTACTTGGCCGCCTGCCCACTTGTCTACTAGTCCATTTGTCTACTACTTGCCCACTTGCCCACTTGCCCACTTGCCCACTTGCCCACTTGCCCACTTGCCCACTTGCCCACTTGCCCACTTGCCCACTTAAAAACAACCAAAAGAAAAACAATAAACCCCAAACCCATTTTTGTATCTTAGCCGCTTCTAAACTGAACCACATGTATTTCTTGGGTATGATATGGAATCCGAACGAAACGCTCTTTACGCTCGGCCCGATACAGATCAAATATTACAACTTATTATGGATCGTTGCCTTTGGATTGGGCTGGTTTCTTATGAAGCGGATTTTTCTTAATGAGAAAAAAACCGTTGAACAACTTGATTCCCTTTTCATTTATACCGTGCTCGCCACTATGCTCGGCGCACGCTTGGGCCACGTTATTTTTTACGATTGGCCGTATTATCAAGACCATTTACTCGAAATCTTATTGCCTATACGCGAAAGTGCCGATGGTGCGTTATTCGGGTTCATTAACGGCTATGAGTTCACCGGTTTTACGGGACTCGCCAGCCACGGGGCCATTATCGGCATCTTTATAAGTGTATATCTGTATACTAGAAAGCACCAAGGCTTTACCATGCTATGGTTGTTGGATCGTATGGTAATACCCTCCGCCATCGGTGCGTTCTGTGTGCGGTTGGGAAATTTTTTCAACTCCGAGATCAACGGCAAGGTAACGGATGAATCCTTCATTTTTGCGACCAAGTTCATACGTGATTCCGATGATATGCACCCTGCGAAGGCTATAGCGATTACCAAGGAAAAAACGGTGAATGCCGCTTATGATGCTTTAGAGAACAATCCGCAGTTTTCACAATATTTGGCGGAGATTCCCTATCGCCATCCGACGCAGTTATATGAGGGCATTGCCTACATCTTTGTCTTCTTGATCCTGTATTATCTCTACTGGAAAACCGATAAAAAGAACAACCCGGGATTCCTCTTCGGCCTGTTTATGGTTTTATTCTGGACCATCCGCTTCTTTGTAGAATTCGTCAAGAAAAGCCAAGGCGGATTCGAAGAATCACTGGGACTTTTGTCAACAGGACAATGGTTGAGTATTCCATTAATCTTGGTCGGACTCTATTTTATGTTTAAGTCAAGGGGTTCAGTAAGCAGTGGAAGCAAGCAGTAGCGGTATTAGTATGCCGTTTGTAGTAAGCAAGTAGTGGCTTTCAAGCTAGCAGTTATTGCTTTGCAGCCTTTACATCTTCCCTTCCGGCAGGTCGATCGGTAGGTAACGAACACAGTCGAAGCAAAACTTTTTCATCGAAATGAGATACTTCAAATTGGTATTCTATTTTTTTTTGGGAGCTATTGTCCTCCATTCCTGCAAAGACGAACCTAAAAAAGTCATCAAGACCGAACCGGTCGCCTTTAAAAAGGAAGGTGAGCTGACCTTGTTCAGGGCAAGAACAGACTCCATTTTGGCGCAATTGGACATCGAAATTGCCGATAACGAATACGAGACAGAAACGGGACTTATGTACCGTCAGGAAATGGAACATAATCAAGGTATGCTATTCGTTTTTCCCGATGAAGCCATGCATTCCTTCCATATGAAAAACACCGAATTTCCACTAGATATTATTTTTATCAAAAGTGATATGAGCGTTGCCAGTTTTCAGGAAAAAGCCGAAGCTTTCAGCGAAGCCAGCCTATCTTCAAAAGTTCCGGTACAATATGTATTGGAGGTGAATGCAGGTCTAGTTGAAAAGTGGTCACTGCAAATTGGCGATAAGATAGCCTACAGTAAAGAATAGTATCGATTCATAGTTGAATTGATACCAAACTACAGAAACTACATCCATTGAAAGTCGAGGTACAGGAGATTATGATCGCTACGGAGCGGGGCTATCCGATTGCTGTGCACAGATTCTCCTCGCCCAAAGACGTCCAAAAATCCTTGGTCATTTCGTCGGCCACAGGGGTATTTCAAAAATTTTACTCCAAATTTGCTTCTTTCTTTGCTGCACAAGGCTTTGTGGTTTATACGTTCGATTATTGCGGTATAGGAAAGTCCGGATCCTCGATTGCCGAACTCAAAAAGAACGATGTAAACTTAAGCGATTGGGGGCAAAACGATCAAGCAGAGGTTGTCGCTTTCGCTAGGAAGGATAATGCCGATGCGGATCTGACATTGATAACGCACAGTATCGGGGGGCAATTAGTCGGCTTGAACCCCAATTATCATTTGTTGGATAAAGTTATCATGGTAGCGTCGCAAACCGGATATTGGAAGTCTTTTAAAGGGATACACAAACCCAAAATGTGGCTGTTCTGGTACATGGTCATTCCCGTTCTGACTTCTTGGTTCGGTTATTTTCCAGCCAAGAGATTAGGTCTTTTCGAAAACCTACCCAAAAATATGGTCTACGAATGGGCTAAGTGGGGCAGGCAAAAAGAGTATTTTATGCACTTTTATGATAGGAAAACTTATTTTTTTGATGCCCTCAAAATTCCGATTCTATTTTTGAGCTTTCCCGACGATATTTTCGCACCAGAAAAAGCAGTTGATTGGCTGTCCGACCAGTACAAAAACGCTAGGATAACCAGAGTACATTACCAGCCAGAAAAAGAAGGAAAGCAGCCTGAACACTTCGGATTTTTTAAACCTGCTTTCCAAGAGACTTTGTGGGAACGAAGCTTGCAATGGATTCAAAAAGGCACATGGCAATGACCGACCACCTACTTGATGGCCAGGAAACACAACGCTTATTTTTTCGGAAGTTAGCCTCTTCCGATTTTAAAGCTTGGCTACCCTTCCATCAGGATAAAAAAACCTCGGAATTTTGGAGCGGGTTGCCTCCAATTCCACAAATCGCTTGCGAACAGGATTTCGAACGAACCTTTTATAGATACGAAAACAATTTGGGAGGCAAGCAAGCCGTACTATTGAAAAGCACCAACGAATTGATCGGATTATCTGGGTTGCTGATACAACAGGTCGATGGACAACGAGAGCTTGAAATCGCATATTCAACGCTACCCAAGCACTGGGGAAACGGCTACGCTACGGAGGCCGCCACCAAATGTAAAAAGTTTGCCTCTGAAAACGGACTCGCCGAGTCGCTCATTTCGATTATTCAGGTCGACAATATTCCTTCTCAAAACCTTGCTTTAAGAATGGGGATGTTCTTGGATAAAACAACAGTTTATAGCGATAATCAAGTTCATATTTATCGGGTTCACGTTTAGGTCAGATTTCGTTTTTGTTTTCGTTTAGGTGTTGGTTTTCGTTTTGGTTCGGATTTCGTTTTGGTTTGGATTTCGTGTTGGTTTGGATTTCGTGTTGGATTTCGCATTGGTATTTGATTTGGATTATTAAACCCTAGTGGGTTCCCAGCGCACTTCAAATGTTTATTAAACGAATCAGATAAGTATATCCAATCAAACCCTAGCTGATTTACACCCTATTTGGCTTATCAAAAGACTTCACCTAAATTAGCGTTTTAAGCTTCCTTCTATGAACCTAGAACATTGGGCCATTTTTCTGGACAACACCTCGAAAAAGAGCCATCTTATCGATTTGCTTTTACAGGGAAATCCACCGAAAAATTTACGAGGCTTACAAGCTGCCAAGGGCATCCTATTTTCAAAACTTGAGATTGAGCATTTCATCGACGAAGAAGACCGTCACGGCACCAAAGTATTAACTTCCGATACCGAACAATCCTTAAAATCAATGTCAAGCGGGGAGCAGAAAAAAGCCTTGCTAAAACATATCCTATCCTCGGATTGCGATTTTATAGTATTGGACAATCCTTTCGACAATTTGGACACCGACACCCAATCGGAACTTAAAATACAGTTAGAAGCGGTTTCCAAGAAAATAGCAATGGTACAGTTGATTAGTAGAAAATCTGACGTATTGCCCTTTATCGACAACTTTGCCCGACTTGAAGGGGAGCAATTGATTTTTATCGAGAAAGAAAAAGCACTTTTGAATCCCGGGGCAACGGAGCAATTTACTGGAGAGATTCCCCCACCACTACATCCTATGGATGTTAACGGGGATATCCTTATCCAACTACAAAAGGTCAACGTATCCTATGGCGATAAACCTATATTGAAAGCCATCGATTGGGCGATATCAAAAGGAGATTTTTGGGAGTTACGCGGGAAAAACGGAAGCGGAAAAACGACCATACTTTCCATGGTCACCGGCGAAAACCCGAAAGGCTACGGACAGGAACTGTATATTTTCGGCCGGAAAAAAGGCAGTGGCGAAAGTGTTTGGGACATCAAAAAAAAGATAGGTTACTTCACGCCCTCGATGACGGACAAGTTTACGGGCTACCATTCTGTCGAGCACATGATCATTTCCGGTCTCAACGATTCCATCGGGCTGTACATAAAGCCGACCGAAATACAGCTACGCCTTGCCAAACAGTGGTTACAGCTGATCGATCTATGGCAAATCAAAGATATGCTCTTTCACGATCTTTCCATGGGGCAAAAGCGCTTGGTCATGTGTGCCAGGGCCATGATCAAACATCCACCCTTACTCATTTTGGACGAACCGACCGCCGGGCTCGACGATAGCAGTGCGACCCTGTTCGTAGCTTTGGTCAACAAATTTGCCAAGGAAAGTGAGACCACAATCATTTTTGTATCCCACCGAAAAGAACCGGGTTTAGAACCGGATCACATCTATCAGTTGGAAATGTCGGAAGCGGGGTCTTCAGGACTAGTATTGTAGCACTGAAAAATCCTGCGGCCCTGTAGTCTCGCTGCCTTGGAAGTTTTCAGTTAGCAAACCCTTAAAACGATAATTACGTCGCTAAATTGACTGAATTCAGTCAATTTAGCGACGCAATTTTTATACAAATAGTATCAGAAACAGGTTTTGAAAACCCATTAAATCTCTTCGTTGCTATTATGCCTTTACAGCTTTTTCCACTTTTACTTTCTTGGTTGACCCGATCCTAGTCGAGCTCTTCAAAGTATCATACATCACCGGAGTTGCAATAAATACCGAAGAATAGGTACCTACGATGACACCGACGATCATTGCGAACATAAAGCCGCGTAACGATTCCCCACCGAATATAAATATGGACAACAATACCACTAAAGTGGTAAGCGAGGTGTTCAAGGTACGGCTCAATGTACTGTTAATCGCCAGATTCGTGTTTTCCCCGGCACGCCATCCTTTTTCGGCAATGATCTCGCGAATACGGTCGAAAACGACCACGGTATCGTTCAATGAGTATCCTATAACGGTAAGTATCGCCGCTATAAAGGCCTGATCGATTTCCATATTAAAGGGCATTACAGTACCAAACAACGAGAAGATACCGAGCACGATGACGATATCGTGAAAAACGGCTGTTACGGCACCCAAAGAAAACTGCCACTTTCTAAAACGTAACAATATATAAAGGAATACCACCGCCAAAGAACCGATAATGGCCAAAAACGCATTCTTCTTAATGTCATCCGCAATCGTTGGCCCTACTTTTATCGATTGTAAGATACCGATGGTTTTTCCCGCGCTACCCACCTTGAAATCTTGTAGACTGGTACCATCGGGCAAATACTTTTGTAGGGCATCAAAGAGTTTGGACTGAATTTCATTGTCCACCTCAAGTCCTTCTACATCGACTTTATAGGGTGTTGTAATCTTTATCTGATTCGCATCGCCGAACGTCTTTACGTTAGTACCGCTACCGAAGACCTCGTTCAATTCGGAAGCGATTTCAGAGGGGTTCACTATTTTCTCGAAACGCACTTGGTACGAGCGACCACCGACGAAATCAACGCCTTCTTGTAATCCGTTGGTCATTAATGAAAATACCGCAACGGACAACATGATGCCCGAAAATATATAGGCAATCTTTCTTTTGCCCAAGAAATCGATATTGACGTTCTTGAACAGGTTTTTAGTGATAGCGGTAGAGAAATCTAAACGTCGGTTCTTTCCGCCGATATACCAATCGACCAACAAACGTGTTATAAAGATGGCGGTAAAAAGCGAAGTAACGATACCTACGAGTAAGGTGGTGGCAAAACCCTTGATAGGTCCCGAGCCAAAAATGAAAAGGATGATCGCGGTCAGTCCCGTGGTAATGTTGGCATCTAAAATGGATGAAAGTGCATTACTGAAACCGTCTGCGACCGCTTGGGCCTTTCCTTTGCCCTTGGCCAGCTCTTCTTTGATCCGTTCAAAGATAAGTACGTTGGCATCCACCGACATACCGATGGTCAGTACGATACCGGCGATACCGGGTAAAGTAAGCACCGCACCCAAACTGGTCAGGACCCCGAATATCAATAGAATGTTGAACAGCAGGGCAATGTCGGCGAAGATTCCGGCCTTGCCGTAATAAAAGATCATCCATAGCAACACGAACACCATAGCAATGGCAAATGACATAAATCCGCTATCAACGGCTTCCTGGCCCAGCGACGGTCCCACAACTGTCGCTTGTATAATATCGGCGGATGCAGGCAACTTACCCGCACGAAGTACGTTGGCGATATCTTTGGTCTCGTTGATTGTGAAAGTACCGGTTATTTCCGTTCTACCACCTGATATGACACCTCTTGCGCCCGGTGCGGTGTACACCTTATTATCCAAAACAATGGCAATACCGGTTTGATTATTAAAGGAATCGCCAGTGAGCTTTTCCCACTCCTTAGCTCCTCTGGTATTCATGGCCATGGTAACGATAGGCTGTCCATTTTGAAATTCGTCCCTAGCATCGTTCACCACATCCCCGCCCATACGAGGGATACCTTCCCTATTGGATTTCAAGGCGTACAGCGTGGCAACCTCGGAACCTTCAGAAGGCCGTTCCCATAGAAATTTTACGAATTGTAGGTTTGCCGGAAGTAATCTTCTGATTTCCTTTTTCCTTAACATCGCACCGACCGCTGATGTATCTAGCACTGACGCAAGACCCACGGCGTAGCTTCCGGTCTGGCCAGGCTGGAATTTATCAAAAAGTGGATTTTGGCCAGTAGCGATATCCAAAGAATCCTGTGATACGTCCGACAATAGCGAATCGAGTTCGGATTCCTGCTTGACCGGTTGTTCTTTAGTGGCCGTAGTATCGACCATCGATTTCAGCTTCTCGTTCGCCTGAAAAAAGAAGGCTTGCAACTCTTGATTGTCGGGCCTATAGGTTTCCCAAAACTCCAGTTCCGCCGTACTGGACAGCAGATCTTGGGCACGATCGATGTCACGGGCACCTGGCAGTTCGACCAAGATTCGACCTGAATTCCCCTCACGCTGTATGTTGGGCTGGGTCACCCCGAAGCCGTCAATACGCTCGCGTAGGACCTCAAAAGCGGACACTACGGACTCATCGATCTTTCTTCGGATGATAGGCTTGACCGCCTCGTCGCCCATCTGAAAATTGATTTCGTCGCTCAGACTCTTGTTAGCAAAAATATCGGGAGAAGCCAATTTACTATCCCCTTTAATTTTGTCCCACGCCTGGAAGAAAAGCTCCACATAAGTGTCATCGCTATTTTTGGAAGCGGCATCGGCATCGGCCAGCGCTTTGTTGAAAACCGGATTTTTGGAGTCATTGGCCAATCCTTTTAAAATATCCTTTACCGAAATCTGTAAGGTAACGTTGATACCCCCTTTAAGGTCAAGACCCTTGTTCAGCTCCTTTTTCTTGGCTTCGTTATAGTTCGTAAACCCGAAAACGGTCTGGTCACCGATGGAGTCCAAATACTGGGTTTCCAGTTCCTCACGTTTCGACACGTAATCGTCCTCACTTTCGGAGACGCGGTTTATGGCGTAGGCTTCGGCATCGCTTTCAAGCTTGTTGCCGATAAATGTGTAGGATAATTGGTAGATGCTCACCAGCCCGAACAAGAGGGCGAAAAGCTTTATAAGTCCTTTATTTTGCATTGGTTGTGTAAATTTGTGGGTATTTTTTCTTACAGCGTGCAAATATATGGATTTTCCAAACGGATTGGGCAATATATTTGGGAGTTATTCCAAAGGAAGTCAGAAAGAAGGCTGGGCCTTTTCTATTGTCGAAAGCGTGGCACTGTAGCTCTTATCCAATAACGTAGTTACATCCATACTTTCCCAATAGCCTTTGTTGAAAAGTTCTACGGAAAGTCCACCCCGAAATCCCGCTTTAAACAATTTGGGCAGCACTTCGTCGAAAGGGCACACACCCTCGCCGGGCAATACCCTATCGGCATCGGTCAAAGCCTCTGCAGCAGGGGTCGCCGGATAATCGTTCATATGGATTACCGGTAATCTTCCAGCATTTAACGTATCTATGGTAGCCCAATCGTTTCCCCCGCGATGTACATGATAAAAATCGAGCAACATGGCCGCTTTTGGATGCTTGCTATCTATAACGATTTTGGCACAATCGGATAGTTTATGCAGGGCGCCCATCCCCCAAAGTTCGAGTAGGGGCACGACCCCCGTTGCATCGCCGACCTCAAGAACGGCCCGATAGCGCTTGGCGTACGACTCATATTCCAATGGATCGATTTTGTCAATACCCTGTACCGGAGCGGCAAAAAATTGTCCGCCCAAGGCCGCGACCATTTCCATTTCGGAACGCACTAGATCGAGGGCATTCTTTCGTACGGTTGGGTCGTCGCTACACCATTCTGAAAAGGCGATGATATTCTCGAGTACCAGATCGTTGGTCTCTAATCTTTCCTTTAACGCGGCCAGACTACCGCCCTTATCGACGTAAGCGTGTATATCGCGCATCCAAAGTTCTATGCCATCAAAGCCCGCTTTTCCAACCAGATCGATCTGTTCATCAACGGGCAGTTTGTAGGCCATAAGGGTCGAGGTGTTCAAACTTATCCTGAACGTCAAGGATTTCTTTATCCTCTTGGGGCTTTTCAAGGAAGGGGCAGCTCCACTACTGTTAAAGCCTAGACCAAGCATTCCCGCTGCGGTCGCCCCGATTGTAGTTTTTAATGCCCCCCGTCTTGAGATGTTCATTTTCATTAATGGGTTATAAAACTATGCGTGTTTAACGACCTACTATAATTCCAACAGCGCATTCGTCTTTTTCACACCTTCGGCACTTTCCTGCATTTTGGCTTTTTCGGCATCGCTGAGCGGGATATCCACAATTTTTTCAATGCCGTCGCGGCCAAGAATAACGGGTACGCCGATACAGATGTCGTTGAAATCGTATTCACCTTCCAACATTGTAGAACAGGGAAACATTTTCTTTTGGTCGCAGGCTATGGCCTGTACCAATCCGGATACCGCAGCACCGGGAGCATACCAAGCACTGGTGCCCAAAAGCTTGGTCAGGGTCGCTCCGCCGACTTTGGTATCTTCGGTCACTTGCTGTAAACGGTCATCCGATAAAAATTCCGACACCTTAATACTGTTACGTGTCGCATGTGAAGTCAAGGGCACCATACCTGTGTCGCTATGGCCACCGATAACCATACCGTCTATATCGGAAATCGGGGCCTCCATAGCTTCGGCCAACCGGTACTTGAAACGGGCACTGTCGAGTGCGCCACCCATACCGATAATCCGATTTTTGGGAAGTCCGGTCGTTTTATGAACTAGATACGTCATGGTATCCATAGGATTGCTTACCACGATAATAATAACATCTGGCGAATGCTTCACGAGATTCGAGGAGACCGTCTTGACGATACCTGCATTGATACCGATCAACTCTTCACGGGTCATTCCCGGTTTTCTGGGGATACCGGAAGTGATTACGGCAATATGGCTATCCGCAGTTTTCGAATAGTCGTCGGTAACGCCCGTAATTTTGGTGTCGAACCCGTTCAACGATGCGGTCTGCATCAGATCCATGGCCTTGCCTTCGGCATAGCCTTCCTTAATATCTAACAAGACGACCTCAGCCGCAAAATTCTTGATGGCAATATACTCCGCGCAACTTGCGCCTACGGCTCCTGCCCCTACTACGGTTACTTTCATATGTGTGGTTTTTTTACGATAACCTCAAAAATAAACAATCCCCATTAAAAAGTCCGATGAAATACTTAGAAATGCATTATAGAATTATAGGAAATTACCGATGAACTGCACGACTTGTTAAAAGAAATTGCGGTTCAACGAAGAATGGACAAATTTATGAACCGTATATCGAATTTTAGCAATAGTGGACGGTTGCCTGGCGTTCTTTTTATATGAATCCCCGAATCCCCAAAAAACCTACACAGTGAAAAAGCTATTTTCCTTGCTGGCCATACTCGGCATAATTTTGGTCAGTAACTGCACCCGTATTCCCGAGAACAACAATCCCGTCATCGGTATCTGGTCTGATGTGGAAGTCTCGGAAGCCACAACGACAGCTAAAAAACAAACCCTTCGCCAAGAATGGATCTTTAACGACGCCTATTTGGGCCGTTATCACGAAAAGACCAATGGCAGCATAACGTTCAAAACAGATTTTCGTTGGACCTACGAAAATGAGGTCTATACCATTACTTACCCCGGTACCGACATGGGAGAAGAAACAGTATCCATGCAAAGCGGTGATGATACAGAGATGCTTGCCGATACCGAAGGAAACATAATGGCTACAAGAGAATAAAAATTTTTACACAGGGACTCTAGTCAAGTTCTAAATTTCAAATACGCAAAAAGCCGTAGTCTCAACGACTACGGCTTTTTAAATTTTAGCCTACCAGATTATTGGCCATTGGACAAAGGTGATGAACATCTATTACGCATCAATATTTGCATACTTCGCATTCTTTTCGATAAACTCCCTTCGCGGGGGTACCTCATCACCCATCAACATACTGAAAACACGATCGGTTTCAGTGGCATTTTCAATAGTGATCTGCCGCAAGATTCGGAATTCGGGGTCCATGGTGGTATCCCATAATTGTTCGGCGTTCATTTCACCAAGACCTTTGTAGCGTTGTATACTGACGCCGCCGCTGTAGCTGTCGGCAATCTCGTCGCGCTCTTTGTCGGACCAGGCGTAGCGCTTTTTGGCCCCCTTTTTGACCAAATACAAGGGCGGAGTAGCGATATACACATGTCCGCCTTCGATAAGTTCGCGCATGTAGCGGAAAAAGAAGGTCAGGATCAGGGTCTCGATATGGCTACCATCGACATCGGCATCACACATGATGACTACCTTGTGATAGCGTAGTTTTTCGAGGTTGAGGGCCTTGCTGTCCTCTTCCGTTCCAATAGTCACTCCGAGGGCGGTGTAGATATTCTTGATTTCCTCGTTTTCGAAGACCTTGTGGGTCATGGCTTTTTCGACGTTCAATATTTTACCGCGTAAGGGAAGAATGGCCTGAAACTTTCGGTCCCGCCCCATTTTGGCGGTACCGCCCGCAGAATCTCCCTCGACGAGAAACACTTCGCAATTGACGGGGTCTTGATCGGAGCAGTCGGACAGTTTTCCCGGAAGTCCCCCAATACTCATTACCGTTTTTCGCTGTACCATTTCCCGGGCTTTCGTGGCCGCGTGACGTGCTTGCGCCGCTAAGATCACTTTTTGTACGATGACCTTGGCATCGTCGGGATGTTCCTCCAGATAATTGGTCAACATTTCCGAAACCGCTTGGCTGACAGCGGAAGACACCTCACGGTTGCCCAATTTCGTTTTGGTCTGGCCCTCGAACTGGGGTTCCGCAACTTTCACGGATACGATTGCGGTAAGGCCTTCCCTAAAATCATCGCCCTGTACCTCGAATTTCAGTTTGTCGAGCATTCCCGAGGAATCGGCGTATTTTTTTAAAGTGGTCGTCAATCCCCTTCTGAATCCGGACAAGTGCGTTCCTCCTTCATGAGTGTTGATGTTGTTTACGTAGGAATGCAAATTCTCAACATAGCTATCGTTATAGATCATGGCGACCTCAACAGGAATATCATTCTTTTCCCCTTCCATGGAGATCACTTCCTTTATCAAGGGGCTCCGGGTACTATCCAAGAAACGGATGAATTCCTTTAGACCCTCATCGGAATAAAAAACTTCGGAGAGAAATTCACCATCTTCTTCTTTTTGTCGCCTGTCCGTTATCGTAATCGTAACTCCTTTGTTCAAGAAAGAGAGTTCGCGCATACGATTGGAAAGGGTCTCGTAACTGTATTCTATGGTTTGTTTGAAGATTTCCGTATCGGGATGAAAGGTAACCTCTGTACCCCTTTCTGTAGTCTCACCGACACTTTTCACGGGATATAAGGCCTTACCCCTTGAATATTCCTGTTCCCAAATCTTGCCATCGCGATATACCGTCGCTTTCAGGATATCAGAAAGTGCGTTTACGACAGACACCCCCACACCGTGCAATCCTCCGGAAACCTTGTAGGAATCCTTGTCAAACTTGCCACCTGCACCGATTTTGGTCATAACGACCTCAAGTGCAGATATGCCCTCTTTCTTATGAAGGTCTACAGGAATTCCACGACCGTTATCTTTGGTAGTGATGGAGTTGTCTTCGTTGATAATTACACTGATAGTATCGCAATAACCGCCCATGGCCTCATCGATGGAGTTGTCGACCACCTCATAGACCAGGTGATGCAAGCCGCGCACACCAACGTCGCCGATATACATCGAAGGACGCATACGTACGTGCTCCATACCTTCCAAGGCCTGTATACTGTCCGCGGAATATTGATTTGGAATTATCGTTTCATCCTTGGGGGAAGTTTCTTGAGGCTCTTGGTTGGAACCATTTTCATCGTTCAATTTTTCTTCGTTATTCGGATCTTCGCTCATAAGATTTTAAGGTTGTTTCTAAACTCAATTTAGCAATCCTACAAATATACGCAAAACCCTATGGAATATAGGGTTTTGCGTATATTGATTACCCTTGAAGTTATCAACAAAAAATGTGGAAAAACCAGCTACTTTTCATAGGCATCGGCATGCACCTTGGCCACTGCCCTACCGGATGGATCGTTCATGTTTTTAAAAGCTTCGTCCCATTCCAAAGCAATTTGGGTGCTACAGGCTACCGAGGCTTCCTGGGGTACACATAGGGCCGCTGCGTCAGAGGGGAAATGCGATTCGAAGATAGATCGATAGTAGTATTCTTCTTTTGAAGTTGGGGTCTGCAAAGGAAACCGGAACTTGGCGTTGACCAATTGCTCGTCGGATACCTCTTCGTTGACGACCTCCTTTAAGGTATCTATCCAGCTATAGCCCACACCGTCGGAGAACTGTTCTTTTTGGCGCCAGGCCACGCTTTCGGGCAGATAATCTTCAAAAGCCTTGCGTACGACCCATTTTTCCATGCGCTCGCCGTTGATCATCTTGTCCTTCGGGTTGATGCGCATGGCAACGTCTATAAATTCCTTGTCCAAGAAGGGCACTCGACCTTCGATACCCCACGCGGCTAAGGACTTGTTGGCACGTAGGCAATCGTACATATGCAACTTGCTCAATTTCCGTACGGTCTCTTCATGGAATTCCTTATCGTTCGGGGCTTTGTGAAAATATAGATATCCCCCGAAAAGCTCATCGGCGCCTTCCCCGGAAAGCACCATTTTTACGCCCATGGATTTGATGACCCGTGCCATAAGATACATAGGCGTCGATGCACGTATCGTGGTGATGTCGTAGGTCTCCAGGTTATAAACGACGTCCTTGATGGCATCCAGACCTTCCTGTATCGTAAATTTGATCTCGTGGTGCACCGTACCGATATGGTCGGCCACTTTTTGGGCGGCGGCGAGATCGGGCGAGCCTTCCAAACCAACTGAAAAGGAGTGCAACTGCGGCCACCAAGCATCCGTCGTGTCGTCGGATTCGATACGCTTTTCAGCATATCTTTTGGCGATGGCCGAAGTAACGGAAGAGTCCAATCCTCCGGAAAGTAAGACACCATAGGGTACGTCTGACATCAACTGGCGGTGAACGGCGGCTTCCAAGGCTTCCTTGATTTCCTGAATGCTGGTCTCGTTTTCTTTTACGGCATCGTATTCCATCCAATCCCTTGAATACCATTTTTTCAATTCCCCGTCGCTGCTGTGCATGTAGTGCCCTGGAGGAAATAGCTCAATCTTGGTGCAAATACCTTCCAAAGCCTTTAATTCCGACGCCACGTAAAAAGTACCGTGTTTGTCCCATCCTATATATAAGGGAATGATACCCATATGGTCACGGGCAATGAAATATTCGTCTTTTTCAGTATCGTAGATGGCAAAACCGAAGATGCCGTTCATTTCATCCAAGAAATCGACTCCCTTTTTTTGGTAAAGGGCCAAAATAACCTCACAATCCGATTCGGTTTGAAAATCATAGTTACCCTCGAACTGCTTCCGCAATTCCCTGTGGTTATAGATTTCACCGTTGGCGGCCAGGACTAGTTTTTTATCAGGACTGAACAAAGGCTGCTTTCCCGAAGCGGGATCCACGATGGCTAGACGCTCATGGGCCATCAACACTTTTTCATCGGCGTAGATACCGCTCCAATCCGGACCGCGGTGCCTTACCTTTTTGGACATTTCCAGCAATTGGGGCCGTAAGACCTCACTGCTCTGTTTTATATCGAATGCACATACAATTCCACACATGACTATTAGGTTTATTTTAATTTATAAGCAAAGATGTTACTTATGGCTCTAATATCAAACCTATAATTCCATATTAATTACTTATTATTAATTATTAGCTCTCTAATATGAAAATTTGTAACCTAAATTAAGTTTGTGTATGATATTTTGGGATGATTTGTAAGAAGGACAAAATTTAACGACTTTTTAGTAGAGAAAACGGGGAATTCAAATTAGATTTAGCGGAATTAACTATAAACAAATCAAGAAGCTCTGAAATCATCCGGACAATATTCCGGGCAGGGTAAAACAAACACCATTATGAAAAAAGTATATACGATGGCCTTTATGGCATTTGCATTGGTCTTCTCAACAGAGGCCGTTGCCCAAGAATTTAGCGGGACTGATAATAGTCCTATGGATATGGCCGCTTTCCCTACCAGTTACAAAGAAACGGACAAAACGATTCGAATTATCTACAGCCGCCCACAATTAAAAGGAAGGTCTATGGATGTACTTGCCCCTGAGGGGAAAGTATGGCGCACTGGTGCTAACGAGGCGACTGAAATCACCTTCTACAAAGATGTGAGTTTTGGGGGCGCGGATGTCAAGGCGGGTACCTATTCGTTGTTCACTATACCCGGAAAAAGGGAATGGACTGTAACCCTGAATAGAAACCTCAACCAATGGGGGGCGTTCAGTTATGATGAGAGTGCCGATGTCGCACGGATAAAAGTGCCGAATCAAGAGGACTCTAAATCGTTAGAGGAATTTTCCATTGCCTTTAAAGAAACAAGCAATGGTGCGGAGATGGTATTGGGATGGGACAGAACCCGGGTCTCCGTACCGATAACCGTAAAAAGTTAATAGCTATTTCCTGAAACCCTTATAATCGGAAAAACCGAAGTCTTTGGCTTCGGTTTTTTTATTGGAAACAAAACTCAATTTCATTGTGCCCCTTTGGCCTGTTTTGCGGTTAACCTATCTTATCGCGTCTTCCCGTTCACAAAAGTCTGCTCGGCCATGACCGTGGGAATCTCCTGTACCGGCACCTCCATCATATCTTTGTTATAGATGACAAAATCGGCGAACTTCCCGACTTCGATGCTTCCTTTTTCATCTTCTTCAAAATTGGAATAGGCGGCCCAAATCGTCATCCCTTTTAAGGCTTCCTCACGCGTGAGGGCATCCTTCATTTGGAATCCCTCTTTGGGATTTCCCTCAAGATCTTTACGGGTGACGGCTGCGTAGAAGGTCAGAAACGGACTCACATCTTCCACCGGGAAATCGGTACCCAAAGCGACTATTCCTGCTTTATTCAATAAGGACTTGAATGCGTAGGCCCCTTTCATCCGCTTTTCGCCCAAACGCTCTTCGGCCCAATACATATCGCTGGTCGCGTGGGTGGGTTGTACGGAAGGGATGATATTTTTTCCGAAATATTTAAAATCGACGGAATCGATGACCTGGGCGTGCTCGACCTTCCAGCGGCGGTCGGAACTATCATTTAAAACATTTTTATACGTCCGTAGTACTACGGCATTGGCGGAGTCTCCGATAGCATGGGTGTTCATTTGATATTCGGAGATTGCAAGCCGCCTTGCCAAATCTTCGATTTCTTCGATGGGAGTGACCATGGCACCATAATGGCCCCACTTGTCGGTATAGGCTTTCTTGAGATAGGCGCCCCTTGAGCCCAAGGCACCGTCGGCGTATACTTTTACGGAGCGGACATTCAGGAGGTCGGTCTTTATCGGTCCTTGATAGATGTAGTGGTCCACATTTTCGGGGGTATTGCTCACCATAGCATAAACTCGAATCGATAGCTCCCCGACCTGCTGTAGGCTATCGATAAGTTCAATGGTCGAGCGGTCCAGTCCTGCGTCATTGACTGTGGTGAGGCCGTGATTCAGACAAATACGCTCGGCATCCTTTAGAGCCTCGACCCTAGTCTCAAGATCTGGCGCTGGGGTAATGGAATCAATCAGCTGCATAGGGTTGTCAATCAGCACCCCGGTGATGCCCATGGCGCCCTTAACGATTTCGCCTCCTTCGATTTTGGTGCTCCAGTTGATTCCCGCCGAATCCATCGCGGCTTTGTTGACGAGCATAGCATGCCCGTCGATTCGGCGCAGGGCCACTGGGATATCGGGAAAAAGTTTATCGAGTTCCCAACGTGTCGGATATTCCTTTATCTCCCAATCGTTCTGGTCCCACCCTCTTCCTAAAATAAAATCCTTAGGATTTTCCTTTTGGAATTGTTCCACACGCTCCAATACCTCTTCAAAACTTTTAGTACCCGCAAGGTCTACCACTTGTTGGCTCAGGCCCAAGCCATAGAAATGACAATGTGCATCGATAAGGCCTGGGGTTATGGTACGCCCGTCGGCGTCGACCAGTTGGTCCGAAGTATATTGGTCACGGATTTCCTCGGTAGTGCCGACGGCAATAAATTTTCCTTTATGGACCGCAAAGGCCTCCGCTTTCGAAAAGCCCTCATCCACCGTGTAGACATTGGCGTTTACGATGACAAGATCCACCTTTTCCTTGACGTATTCGCAACTGGAAAGAAAGAGCAACAGTAGGGGCAGGATTTTTTTCATTTTCTTGGAGCTTTATTGCTTACAACCCATAGCTTGGTTACAAAAGCGCATCCGCTGAATGGGCAAGATAATCGTTTTATTCCGGCCTGTAGGCTCAATCCATCGAAAGGGTCTTTTCGCCTATTATGGTGTACGAACCTTCGGAAGAGGTGCTTTTACCCGAAATCGCACTGCCTTTAGCGGTCAGGGTTACAGCTACCTTACCGCCCTCGACCATGACATCGAAATTGATTGTACTGCCGTTGACCTTAACGTTCTCACCCAATAGCGTACCACCGCCAATTTGAACTTGTACCTTATAACTATCGCCTTCCTTTACGATTATCAGAAGTCCGTTTTCATAGCCCTCTGGAGCGCCCTCAACGGTGTAGCTCCAACCGCCGACAAGCTTATCGTCGGTTAAGGTGGATGCATTATCGGTCGTATTTTGTGAAATTGCCATCACCGGTGATACGGCAATAAGGCAAAATATTGCAACAAATAGGCTAATCTGTCTTTTGATGTTGATCTGATTCATAATGTTCATATTTGAAAAGTATAGGTTGATGTCTATCTTGTAAAGATACTAGTTTCTATATAAAATTTTTAGGATGAAAAATTCGGATTTCGGATAGGAATCTATTTATCGAGGATTAGGGGCAGGTCCAAATCGCTACTCTTTTGTCTATTGGTTCGAATGTGTCTATCTGCTGACCTCTATTTTTTTTCAAGAATCCGCTCTAGTTCTTCTTTCGGCCGGTGTGATTCTTTTCCTTGATCTTTACGTAGACCAGTTTCTTCCGGCCTTTTGAATCTTCGCGCCTCTCGATCTCGAAATGGGGAATGGAAGCAAGCAGCGGCGTCAGTTTTTGGAATCCGTAGTTCCGGGAATCGAAATTGGGCTGTTTTTTCTGCAACAGGCTGCCCACATCCCCTAAAAAGGCCCAGCCATCGTCGTCGGAAACATCGTCAATGGTCGTGGCGATAAACCGAAGGTCTTCAGGCTTGATTTTTTCGACACCACTTTTCGAAGCAGAGGTGTCTTTAGAATCGTTGGAGCTAGTACTTTCCGGCTTTTTCAATATCTCGAGATAGATAAACCGGTCACAAGCCACGATAAAGGGATTCGGGGTTTTCTTTTCGCCGATACCGAACACCTGCATGCCCGCTTCCCTCAATCGGGTAGCCAAACGGGTGAAATCGCTGTCGCTGCTCACGATGCAAAAGCCGTTCACCTTTCCGGTATACAGTATATCCATTGCATCGATGATCATGGCCGAATCCGTGGCATTCTTGCCTTGGGTATAACCGTATTGCTGAATGGGCGTAATGGCGTTTTCCAGGAGGATGTTCTTCCATTTGCCCAGTCGCGGGTTCGTCCAGTCCCCATAAATACGCTTGATGGTCGGGTTACCGTATTTGGCGATCTCTTCCATCATTTCTTTGACGTAGGCGGAAGGGATATTATCGCCGTCTATCAGTACTGCTAGGTTTAGATCCATTTTGCTGAAATTTAAGTATAAGGTATTAGCTAAAGGTTATTAAAATTTTTAGTGGTTGCGAATCGGTTGTTAGTAAACCAGTGGTTTGTAAAATGATTATTCGTTGACGGTCCGCAATTTACAAGGAATTTGTTTTCAAATGTCTCTTACATAATAAAATTAGCCAATAATTGGTCCTTATATTCATGAACTTGATTAAGTTTGACAAATTCCAATTATAATCTTAATGAAAAATAATCCACTTGCTTTGTTTTTGACCGCTATTTTCATTTGTGCCATAAATGCGAACGGGTATTCCCAAGAGGATAAACGGGAATATTACCAACTGAAAACCTACATCTTAAAAGACCAAAAGCAAGACAGCGTGATGGATGCATATCTTGAGGATGCCTATCTACCGGCGCTGAAACGTGCGGGTGTCGAGAACGTAGGCGTTTTTAAATATCGCCCCAGCAACTTCTTAACCGCCAATAAAATGTTTGTCCTTATTCCTTTTGTCTCTTTGGAACAGTTCGAAACGCTGGACGATATGCTGGCCCAGGACAAGGCTTACATCTCCGCCGGGTCGGACTACGTCAACGCCGCACATGACGAACCACCGTACGAGCGTATCAATTCAACCTTGATGCGTGCCTTTACGGGGATGCCCCAAATAAAGCCTTCCGAAGTGGATGGGCCTAGAAAGGACAGAGTCTACGAACTTCGCAGCTACGAATCGCCTACCGAGGCCACCTATCAGAATAAAGTGGCTATGTTCAATGCCGGCGGTGAAATCGAGCTTTTTGAATCCTTAGGCGCTAATGCCGTTTTCTATGCGGAAGTACTTTCGGGAGACCGGATGCCGAACCTCATATATATGACTACTTACTCGAATATGGAAAAGCGGGATGCCGTTTGGAAAACCTTTTTTTCCTCGGAAAAATGGGGCGATCTTTCTACAGACCCGAAGTACCTCAACAATATGAACAAGGCGGATAAGCTATTGCTGTATCCTACCGAGTATTCGGATTATTGATTTTATTCCAAAGAATCTATGTATTCCTGAATCAAGGCCACCCCCTCGGTATGTAGTTGGGTGATACCGACCTGCGGCATCGAAGGGCCGAAGCCAGGATTGGTTCCGACACGGTTTCTGATGTCGTCTTTAAACTCAAATATATTGCTGTCGCCATATGCGACTTCGTACCTTAAATCGGGCCGATCGGGGATATTCGAATCCTGCAGTCCGCCGGGCTGGTGGCAGTGCGCACAATTGATATCCATATAGGCACGGGTGCGCTCTTCTAAGGTGAAAGAGGTGTCAGACCAGTCGGGCAGTGTTTCTATCTGGGCAATGGCAGGCGCATCGGCAAGAAGACCCTTATCCATGAAGTTCTGTAGTTGATTCTTTCCGTTGTAGACAAAATTCATACTTCTAGCCTTGGGACCTATGGGCAGCGTTACGTTGCCCACATTATGGCACTGGGTACAGTTGATGGTGAAGGGCACCTTATAGTTCGCCTGCCGATTTGTCCCGGAGGCATCTATCCAATCGACCGTCAAGGTTGGTGCGGCGGTATCTAATAAAGCATCGTCCTGCGCATCGTTCCACAAGTAGTTGCCCATGCTCCAAGCCCCGTTTTTCTTGATGAGCAATCGGGTCTCGATGAGTTTTTTTCCGAGGGATGGGTTGCGTTCGTCGTTGAAATAATAGAAGGTCTTAGTGATGACCGTATTGTCGGGAAATTCCAATAAGCCCTCGCCGGTGTACATCATCTGGGTACCTTCCGGCAAAGAGATGGTACGGAATTTATGGGCATAGTCGGTATAGAGCTGTGTGGTTAGACTGTACTCGTGGGTGGTGCTGTTGACCACTAGATCTGCGGGATTGCCCTTGAAAAGTTTTAGTTCGGATAATTTCGGAAGGAATTCCGCTACGGCAAAGACCACATCGTCGATGTAGGGATTCGTATTGGCGGATACCTCAGCGCCATTGGTAACGCCATCGCCATCGCAATCGGCATTTTCCCATACCGTACTGGATGCATTGTAGCCGGTATAATCCTCGTTCTGTACGGGATCGCAGGGATTATCTTTATCGGTACCATCGGCTATTTCCTGAAAATCGGGAATTCCGTCGCCGTCAGTATCTTTGAGTTCATCTACAAAGGGATCTGTACCGTCCGCCAGTTCTTGGGCGTTGGTTATACCGTCCAAATCGCAATCCGCTCCCAACCAAATCGCATTGTTCTTATCATATCCGGTATATCCCGAAACCGGTTTCGGGTCGCAGGGGTTGTTTTTATTGGTACCGCTCATTATCTCGTCGGCATCTAAAATACCGTCGCCATCGGTGTCGATATCGACAATGGGGTCGGGATCATTATTGTCGGATTTACAGCCCGCCAATGTCAGGGCGGAGACCAGTATTAAAAAACCGATAGTATTCTTTACGGGAAAACTTTTGAAACATCCAAAGAAATTAGAAAGACCTTTGCACGTGTTCTGGATAAAATGTAGCATAGCAACTAATTTTTTTCAAGGCTCTGCAAAAGTACAGAATACCACTAGCACTTGTATCGGCGATATTGATGAGATACGGAAAAACTCGTTGATCGGGTTTTTAGTCCCTCCTGTTACAGATCGAATTTATATGTCAATCCTCCCAACACTTGCAGGCCTTGCACCGGATAGTTGGCCCAACGTTGATAGTTGTTGTTGGCGATATTGGCGGCTTTTACGAAAATGGAGAGCTGCTTGTTCCATCGATATCCCAGATGGGCATTGGCGTCGAAAAAACTGTCTAATGTCACGATTTCAGCCCTGAAATTCGAGGGAATCCCAGTCTGGTCGGCAATTGTAGCCACATCTTCGCGTTCGCCTATGAAAAAAAGGTTCGCACCGGCATACCATTTTTCGCCGATTTGATAATCCATAAACAAAGAACCTTTCAAATCGGGACGGTTCCATGCAGGGTTATCGGTTTCGGTGGAATGGTTGTAGTACTCCGCGTTCACGCCCAAGGTGAAATTGCGGTTCACGTCAACGTTCAGCTCGCCGAATATACCAATGGTCTTGATATCGTCATAGAATACTTCGAACGAATTACCGTAGTAATATCCTTTTTCATCGTCGCGGAACGTGTTCTGCGGATTCAATTTGAAAAGTGGACTCCGGTCTTCCGCTGTATAAGAAGCTTTGATATTATAGCTCAAGGTCGGCATCAGCTGGCCTTTTAATCCGACATAACCGTCGTATTTGGTGTCGGTAGGAATGATGTTCAAGGTCGGGGAAACGTAGGGGTTGTCTTCTACAAAGCCATAATAAGAATTCTGCTGTAGCTCGCCTTCTACCCCGCCGTAAATAATAGCGAGTTGGTCAAGTAGCCGATAGGATGCCGTTACCGCGGGATAAATATAAAAATTGCTGTCGCTATTCTCGAGATCCATGGCATAGACCAAATTTACGCCGAGATTCAGCGAAAAATCTTCGTTCATTAAGAGCAGGTAGGGGTTAAGGCCCGCCTGCAGATAGCTGTACTTGATTCCCGTCGCATTGGACGCATCGTTCAAGCTGGCATTTTCAAAATTTCCGTTTACAAAATCGACCTTTGCCTTAATACCGAAGGACTCGTCAGCCACGGGAAAAGCGAAACCGGTCTTGAACACCGCCCTATTCTCGCCAGATTTTACGGCATCCCAAAAACGGCGATACTGCAGTTCGGCACTTTCAAAATAGGAATCCTGAACGTTGATATGCGCGTCCGCTTCGGCCATAAAATAATTTTGGCGCTCCTCGATGGAATTCACGACAGCTTCGGTAAAGACCCCATCGGGAATACCGTACCAATTATAAAGTTGGTGCTGGGCGCCAATATCGAAGCCCCAATCGTAATCACGGTCCCTTTTGGTATACGAACCGTCCAGTTTAGAGTTGGAATATACATTTTTCAAGGCAACACCTTTTAAATCGCCACGCGAGGAATTATGATCCAGTCCCACCGTATATCCGGATTCCCTATCGATGGCGCGACTCGTATAGAATTTGCCCATCACATTGGCGGGATTGCCACCACCGGCCGAGGCATAAGAATTGTACAGCACGGGCGGAGGCGTTTTCTTGACCGCCGTAGCCGTGCCCTTGGTCGGGGTAAAGGTCGAGGCTACCGGCACCGAAAAAATATTGTATTCGATCTTTTTCTTCTGCAAGACGATGGAATCGTTCAAGGTTGGCACGGACTTGATCTTAAACGCATCGGAAATCGTCGGTGTATACGCTTTTGTGACTGTAACGGTCTCGGTCCCAATGTCGTCGGTTTCCTCGTCGTTTTCGTCTTCTTGGGCGAAGGTTATTTGCGAAAATCCAAGAATCAGGATCAATATTAGTTTTATGTTTTTGTGCATTTTATCGATGTTCTATTTCTATATTCTTTACCTACTAATTCCCATCCGTGCGAATCGACGAATTGCTCTTTGCCTCCTTCGATTTGATGATCGCCAGTTCCGCTTTTGCTTCGGAGACCAATTCAGGATATTGGCTGAAATTGGTCGTCACGTTATCCAATATATA